>JAAROH010007951.1_pt1 | contig 20809 bp, 18 predicted proteins | sample 7248631 | NCBI WGS metagenome assembly JAAROH01 (sample SAMN09772309, study PRJNA484901) | compost metagenome | isolation source: Vermicomposting unit | place: India
TTAAACAAATTTCTCTTCATGATGGACAGTGTCAGGCGATGTTGGACAATTTTTTTCAAATGTTGAACCGTTCGGGCACGATTTTGGACAAATCGATCTTCCGGTCTAAAAGGATGTTGGACCAACTTCCGGAAATGTTGGACAAACTCGATCGAATGTTGAACATTTGGGAAAAAATGTGGAATCATCGGGCCCCGATGTTGGACAATCCGGTGGCGGGGACAAGACGAATGTTGGACATTCAGATGTTTGACAGACCGATCGCGGAAACAAAACGGATATCGGAGGTTCCGATGTAGACAGTCAAATTGCGGGTACAAGACGGATGTCGGCCGTTCCGGCGTCGGACAGTCAAATCGCGGGTACAAGACGGATGTCGGCCGTTCCGGCGTCGGGCAGGCAAATCGCGGGTACAAGATGGATGCCGGCCGTTCCAGCGTTGGATAGTCAAATCGCGGGTACAAGACGGGTGCCGGCCGTTCCGGCATCGGGCAGGCAAATCGCGGGCACAAGACGGATGCCGGCCGTTCCAGCGTTGGATAGTCAAATCGCGGGTACAAAACGAATGTCAGCCGTTCCCGTCAGGGCCGAAAAATCATTGCCCTTGTCTTGCAGAATTCAATCTTGGAACAGGCCGCTCTCCGCCAGGCTCGCTGTTTTTTCATCGGGAGAGAGGACGGGCAGGGCGAATTTTGTCGAAAAAAATTTGTTCCATTGGACATTTCTTAGAAAAAGTCCTCCGTAGAATCGAAAAAAGCCAAAATTTCCCGCAGAAACGAAAAAATTTGCCGGAAGGAGGGGAAGTAATGGGATTTTTGTCCTTTTTACTTCCCCGCCATTTTTTCCTAATATGGAGACACGACAAGAAGGAAGGGAGATGAGGGGTTGATTAATGAAGTCATTTTGGTGGGAAGGCTGACGAAAGATCCGGAGCTGAAGTTCACGAAGGACGGGACCGCGGTGACGAACGTAACGTTGGCGGTGAACCGTTCCTTTCGCAACAGCGCGGGAGAAATCGAGACCGATTTCGTTCCGTGCATCCTTTGGAGCCGGGCGGCGGAAAACGCGGCGGAATATTGCCGGAAAGGCTCGATGATCGGCATCACCGGAAGGATCCAGACGAGGAGCTATGAGAACCGGGAAGGCAAGAAGGTGTATGTCACCGAAGTGGTTGCCGATACGGTCCGTTTCCTCGGCGGGAAACCCGCGGAAAACAAGGCCGCGATTGCAGAGAACAAGGCGATTGCAGAGAACAAGGCCGCCGTCAGCCAGTGACGGAAAGGCTCGGGCAGCCGCTGTGACGGCCGGAGCAGCCCTTGGGAAGAACGCCCGTCGACAAAATGATGACCATCCGGCGGGTACGGCATGCGTCGGGAAAAATCGGCAAGGCCTGCCGGTTCGCGGGGCGCAACAATTTTCTGATTTACCAGGATCGTTTCTGGAAAAATCGCTTTCGTACGCCGGGAGAGTCTGCCGGTTCGCAGGGGCGATGTCCGGTTGGCGCCTATAAGCCCTTCTTCCAAGGCAAAAGAAAAGTGCAAGCGGCCGCCTTCAACGATTGCAGGAAAGGAGGGAAGTTTTTGCAAAGGCATCAGGATTCCCGCCTGCGGTTGGAAGAAACGGTGCAGCTGTTGATCCGCATCATCGGTAAAGCCAATGAAAGAATGATCGGACTCGAGGAGCGGATCAAAAGGCTGGAAGAAGCGGTGGCGGAAAAAAGCATGAGACAGTAGGGCATTCATTCGGATTCAAAAGATAATGAAAAAACATGGACCGTTTCACGCTGCGGCGAACTGCGAAGACCACAAGGTTTGATACTTGCGACATGCCGATGAACGAATCCCGGGTGTTTTGCGTCCAGACGTTGATCGCAAAATTGGCAACGAACCTATTAAAATCCCGATCATGGCGGTTTTGCAACCAGACGTTGATCGTAAAATCTTCGTTTAATGTGCGGGCAATAAAGGAGGTGATGGAGGCCGCTTGCCATAACAACAATTTCAGAAATTCATTTCCTTTGCCAAATCCCCATAAAGAAGAACATTGTCCCCTCCGAAAAAATCCCCATAGGATCCCCTCACGACAACACCTCTCCCGAATCGGATGATCCGGCGCACTGGCCTGCCGGATCTTTTTTTGCCCATTGGCAAATGGACGGGCCGTAAACATCTCTGTTTTTTTTGAAAGGCGGGAACACCATGGAAAAGCTTTCCTTTTGCAGAAAACGGGGAGGAATAGGAAAGAACCGCCTCCCTTCCCCGGGCTGAAATTTGAAATAAAGAAAGACCCCGGCAAACAGAAGGGAGGGAGCGGGCCGAAGGGTGCGCGCCGCGGGGTCGGGGATCCGGCCGATGCCGGCGGCGCCGGACAAAAGAAGATCCGTCCGTCGGGCACCGGTTAAAAATATACGTACGGGAATAGTCCGCCCGGCATCCGAGAAAATGATGCAAAAAGAAATCGGCTCGTCATCTTTCGGACAAAAGGTTCCGCCCGGAGCCGGAAAAAATAAAATCGCCGGCGAAAAATGGCGGCGGAAATCCTGCGGCCCTCTTTGCATCTTCGCATTGTTCCAATAACCAGAAAAACAGGGGAGACCCCTTCCAAAGCGGAACAGGGAGCGCTCCGCTTGATCATGAACGCAAATCCCGGGGGATGCTTCGGCACCGGCTGAAAAATAACGCCGGGACGGTTGCAGCCGGACAACCGCAATCGCCCCGGCGAATGCCCGAAAGAGGCGGGGCACCGGACGGTCGGGCATCCGAATGATTTTTCCGCCATTCCAACGGGAAAAACCGCCGAAGGGCTCAGCCTTCCAATCGGACGAGCCGGTAAAGTTCCTCGTCCGTCAAATCGGCGATCCATTGTTCGCCTTGGATGATTTCGTCATTTAACGCTTGCTTGCGGGATAAAATTTCGTCAATCTTCTCTTCCAGGGTGCCGGTCGTAATCAATTTATGGACATGGACGAATTTCGTTTGCCCGATCCGGTAGGCCCGGTCCGTCGCCTGGTTTTCAACGGCCGGATTCCACCAGCGGTCGTAATGGACGACGTGGTTGGCGGCGGTCAAGTTCAAGCCGGTTCCCCCCGCCTTCAACGACAGGAGAAAGACCGGATATTTTCCCCGCTGAAAATCTTCGATCATCTTGTCCCTCGCCGCCTTGTTCAGGCTGCCGTTCAAAAAGGGGATTTCGATCTTGTACCGTTTTTCCAGCGCCGCCTTGATCATTTCCCCCATGCCGATATACTGGGTAAAGATCAGGCCCCGTTCCCCTTCATCGAGGATGGCGTCAAAAAGTTCCGCGAGTTTCATCATCTTCGCCGAACGGTTGATCAATCTGTCGGAGACGGCCATTCCCTCTTTCCATTCCTTCAAAAACAGGGCGGGATGGTCGCAAAGCTGCTTCAATTGATTGAGCAGAAGCAGGACACGGCCTCTCCGTTCGATCCCTTCCAAATGGGCCAGTTTTTCCATCGTGTCGCGGATCAATTGTTCGTACAAAGCGGCCTGTTCCGGAGTCAACGGACAGTATTCCTTCTGCTCCAGTTTTTCCGGCAGGTTCAAAGCGACCTCTTCATCCTTTTTCGTCCGCCGCAGCAAAAAGGGCGAGATCAGCTTGCGGAGCAGCGCCGATTTCTTTTCGTCCCGATCCCGTTCGATCGGAATGGCGAACCGTTTTTGGAAGCGTGCCTGGCTTCCCAAATAGCCTTTGTTGATGAAGTCAAAAATCGACCAGAGCTCGGACAGGCGGTTTTCCATCGGGGTTCCGGTCATCGCCACGTGATGTTCCCCTTTTAATTTCCGGATGGCCCGGGATTGTTTCGTCCCGGCGTTTTTGATGTTCTGCGCTTCGTCGAGGGCGATCGTTCCCCAGTAGACGGAAGAAAGTTCGGCGAAATCGATGTGGCTCAGCCCGTAGGTCGTTAACACGATGTCGGGCTTCTCCCCGTTCTTCTCCTCGGCCAGATCACCAGGCCGGAAGACCGCCTCATCAGGCCCCGCGGCCGTTACCGCCCGGATTGCCGCTCCTTCCGCCGGGCCGGTCCCCCCGGACGTCCGGCCGGCCTTCTCGACAGGCTGTGCCGCCGTTTCATCAGGCAACGAAGCCGTTCGAACATGGCGCAGCGTTTCATCCGCTTGTCCGGGCGTTCCATCCGCCCGCGCGGCCGCTTCGACCGTGCCCGCCATTTCCAAGAAAGCCTTGCCTGCCCCGGACCCGTCTTTTCCTCCGGCTTTCCCGCCGGATTCCAAGACACGGGCCGGTTCCGGAGGAGCCCCCAGCACCTTCCGGACGAATTCTTCCCCCTTTGCCCGGTTCGGCCCGTAGTGCAAATAAACCTTCAAGCCGGGGGCGAACCGTTCGATTTCCTTTTGCCAGTTCCCCAGGACGGAAGTCGGGCAGATGATCAGGGCGGGCCCCGCCTCCGGTTCCTTTTCCTTCACAAGCAAAAGATAGGCAAGGAGCTGGACCGTCTTCCCGAGGCCCATTTCATCGGCGAGGCAGGCGCCGAAACGGTGCCCGCGGAGGAAATAAAGCCAGCTCATCCCCTTGATTTGATAGGGCCGGAGCGTTCCTCGCAAACCTTTCGGCTGTTCCAGGAGCGGCAAATCCTTCAGGTCGGTAAGGGACCGGATCATTCCTTTCAGGCGGGGCGCCATTTCAATTTGAATCCGGGAAAAGATCCGTTCGTCCGCTTCTTCCTCGGAACTTTCGCCGGATTCCCCTTCCGGCGCATCCCGCCGCATTTCCTGTTCGATCAGATCCTGCACCCGCATCCCTTGCGTTTCCGCCTTTTCCATCAGCTTTTGGATTTTTTTAATAAAGGCTGGATCCAAAACGATCCAGCGGCCGCCGATTTGCAGCAGGCGCCGCTTTTCCCGGACGAGCTGTTCGAATTCTTCCTCCGTCAGTTCCACCCCTTGAAGGGCGATGCGCCATTCGAAATCGACGAGGGCGTCCAAACCGAGGAAGGAGACGGCGGGGTTTTTGACCCGGGCCTTCAACTGGACCTCCGGTTCCTTTAAAGCCTCCCACCAGGACGGCAGGAGGATCTCCACGCCGAGCAGCATGATGACCTGGCTTGCCTTCGTTAAAAATTCCCAGGCCTCGTCGTCCGTCAATTCCCTTTTCAGGATGGGAACCCATTTTTCCTTCGCCGAAAGGCCGACTTCTTTGCCGGCCGCCTCTCTTACAGGATTGCCGGAAAGATCGGACCCGCCGGCAAGGACTTGCGCCTTATCCGGGGATACTGCGGACGGTTCCCTTTTCGTCCGGGAAGATTCGGGGACGATCCTGTTTTCCCGGGAAGCGGAGGCCGGGCCCCCTTCAGACGTTTTCGTTCCGCTTTCCGCCTCCCCGGCGGACGGGATTTTCTTCAGCCGGCCATCGGTCATGCGGTCATCCGTCGGGTTTTCCGCCAGTCGACCTTGGATCGGCTGTCCTTCCGATCGGTTTTCCGCCAATCGGTCATCGGTCTGGCGGTCATCCGTGCGGCTTTCCGCCGCACGACCTTCGGTCATGTGCGTTTCTGTCGGAATTTTCTCAGGCTGACCATCGGTTATAGGCCCATCGGTCCGGTTTTCCGCCGACCGGCCATCGGACATGCCCCCTTCCGTCGCCCATTCTTTTTCCTTCAGCCATTCTTCATTGGCGAGCCAGGGAAGGGCGGAGGCGATCCGCTTCTCGATCGCTTCGATTGCTTCGCCGTACTTTTTCCACGGTTTCCTCAACTTATGTGTCCCGGAAAAAGGCGTCCAAAGTTTCCCGGACGGGGTGCGGAAGACCGTTTCCAGTCGCCAATATTCCCCTTCCTCCTTCGGTTCTTCCAGCCGGAGGGCGACGGCGAGGGGAGAAGGATCGTCCGGTCCCATAAACCAATGTTTCAGGCTGATGTTTTCCCAAACTGTTGCCACGTCGGCTTCCTGGCGCAATAAATCGGCCAAAGTCTGCCTCAGCCGTTCCCGCTTGGCAGCCAGCCGTTCATCCCGGCTCAAAAACGCGTGAATGCCTTGACGGAACCACTGTTCCGCAAAGGTCCGGAGGGTGACCGGCGTCCCGAAAGAATCTCCCTTCTCCACCCTTCCTTCCCAAAAGGCCGGCGCAAACTCCTGCCAGACCCGGTCCGGCACGATCCAGGAAAAATCTCCCGTCTCCCGGAACTTTTCCCAATCCGGCAGCCAGCGGAAACTTTTTATCTGCTCATATATAACCGGCGCGACAGCCATTAACGTTTCCGTGAATTCGTCAAAATGCCAGGCGATAAAGGGATTAAAATTGTCCTGGGAAAACAGTTCGAGGGCCTCATAAGGATCGAGGAACGGGACGGTCATCCTCAACGGATTGCCCTTCGGCAAGGACGCTTGCAGCTCTTCGGGCATCTCGGCGTAATTCAGCAGCGTGCCGTAAAAGGAACCGGCATGCCCCCGGAAGAGGGGAGGCACCCATTGCGCGGGTGGCACAAGCTCCCCGCGTTCGTTCAGGCAGTACAGGTAAAAATGGTGATCTTCGGTCGGATAGGCGCGGATGGAAAAATGTTTATCATGCCTCATGGATCAACTTACCCCTTTTGCATTCTTCCCGGAAGGCGGAAAGCCGGCGGAATTGTTTCAGCAAACGGTCAAAATACCGGTTCCATTCCTCTTCCCGCTTCAGTTTCTTGTAGATCGCCTTCAGTTTTTTCAAATGGCTGACGGCCTTTCGGTAGTGGTTCCTATTTTTCGCTTCGATTTCGCGGAGGATCGACCAGTGATAGATCGCAAGGAGCGATTCCGGGTCTTTCCGTGAAATTTCCTTCAACAGCTTCCCTTCGATATTGTCCACCCCGTATCCGGCCGCCAAGAGAAGATCGGAAAGTTTCCCGTATTGTTCCGTTTTCAGGAACAGACGGATGAGGGAACGGGCGGAAAGGGGAAAAAGCCCGCTGAACAGCTTTTCCGCCAGATCGTAGTTCCCGCTTTCCTCCGCATACGAAAACAGCTTCCCTTCCAACCAGGAATGGAATCGGCGGATTTCATCGGGGGATCTGTTTTCAATGATGCCAGGCAAAATGTGAAGGATGGAAGCCAAAATTTTTTCCGCCGTGCGCAAATCCCCGTTATCCAGGCTATAGGAAAGGAAAATATGGTGTAAAAAATAGTACCCGTCATCCGACGCATTGAGGGCTGTCAACGTCTCTTTCATTCGTCCGGCAAGGAAAAAGTGGCAAAGAAAGGCTTGTGCCAGCAGCTCGTTTTCGCCGCTTTTTTTAAACAAACGGGACAGCCGGTCGAATTCCTTTTTCCGCCGGGATATGTCTTTCAACAAGTCCGCCCAGATCTTCCAGTACAAATACAGACGGACCGTAAAGAAAGGTTCCTCCCGCTCCAGAAATTTTCCCGAAATGGAAGCCAGCCGGTTCAACAGCGGTTCCGCCTTGAAAGGAAGGGGACGGGGCATGCGAGCGATGGCATTCTCGATCTTTCCAACAAAGACATCAAACAAGTCAAGAAAGTTTTCGGCCGTCTCGGAGGAAAGGGCGGGGACCTTTTCCAGTTCCTCAAAAACTCCCTGCAGAAAAACGGTACAGGCGAACACCATTTCCACCGGAGTCATTTCCCAATCCGAGGAAAGGGAATCGTCAATCTTTTGAATCGCCATGTCCGCGTATATTTGAAAGAAGAGGGAAGACATGTCGTTTTTTCCGGAAACAACGGACTTGAAGAACGATTTGGCCGCTTTTCTGGCGGTCGATTCCAAGATTTCCTTCCGGCTTCCTTTCCCTTTCGGCTCCGCTACCGGACCTTTTTTCGGGGAAGCGGAAGAAAAGATGCCGAGGGAAAGCTGTTCCGATCGGTCCCGCCAGGTTTCCAGCCATTCGCTGACCGGGAAAAAACGGCCGTAGACGGCGAAAAAGGCGGCCATCTGATGTTTGCAAATCCTCTTTTCCGGACAGGTGCAGGACCCATGTTTCAAATAAAGGTCCAGCTCTACTTGGGCGGGAACGACATCCTGAACGGTCGCATACAAAATGTCATCGGACAAGCGGAGGGAACGGACCCGGTTTTGCCGGTAAAGAAACAAACCCCGCTGTACGGTGTGTTGATCGCTGCCATCCCGGTAATGAAGGTTTTGGCTCAAATGGTCGCCAAAACGGAGAATCAAGTATTCCAGATCATCCATCCTTCGATCCCTCCAGTCATTCCTGTTTGCCGGTCCCCGGTCCGCCTTCCCGTACCGTTCCCGCAAAACGAACCGTATTTTTATTGTAAATCAATTTTGTGGCCATTGCCATGTTACTAAAGAGAAGGCGCCTTTTTTGGTAAATTTCGGCCGAATACGCTTTTTAGGATAAATTGATGCCGGGGGAGCATTGCCCCGGTCAGAAAGTGGAGATGTCGTTTTCGACGTATGCCCCGCCAACGTCGGGGAGTATTGCGTCGGGCGGAAAGACGGTTACGGACGCTTTTCTTTTCGGACGGGCCTCGGTTCTGCCCGAAAGGCAATCCGTATCAAGAAGGTTGCGGGGTTGCGGTTCGAGATAGTCGGGATGGGATTTGTAGATTTCTAATCCGTATCAAGAAGGTTGCGGTTGCGGTCCCTTTTATTTTTTAGACACCTTCTTTTTGCCTATCAGATATTCCTGTCCGGGAAAATTTACACATGCGCACCACTCTCGGGAAAATTTTTCCGCATACGATAAAATCCTCCCTTTTTCGCGGAAAACCGACTCCTTTTTTCCTGGCGGCCAAATCGGCCTCAGCGATCATCCACAGGAAAGAGGGCTTCAGCGCAGAGACTTTCGATGGCTTCAGAAAAAAGCGCGGGAAACGGGGGCGGCACAGAGATTCCCTTCGGCGAGTGCCGGCCCCGGCAAAAAAGCCGCCCCATCCGGAACACGTCCGGACGGAAGCGGCACGCCCGCGGCGCAGAAGGATTAAACCCCTAAAAACCAGGGGGTGATGAAAGACTCGACCAGCGCCGCGATCAAAAGGAGGGGAAGGCAGACGAAAAGGAAGGTTTTGAAAGCGTCCAAAATGACGGGTTTTAAAGGAAACCGGCGGTTATCCAGCTTTTGATAGACGCCGAGGGTGATCGTCACGGCCAGGGCGCCGGCCAAAATGATCGCGGGGATTTCAAAGATGCCGTGGGGGAGGACCCCGGCGAGCAAAAATTCCATCACCGAATTTCCGTTGAATTTTAAATAAGCCATGATGATCCCGATAATCGCCCCGTTAAAACAAATGATCGCCAGCGTCGGCAGGAAGATGGGAATGAACCCGGACAAAAAAATGAGGAGGCAAGCCACGCTGTTGTTCCAAAAGAGCCCGAAGGCCAATTCGCCGGTTTGGGCGTCAAGATGGGCGATATCCTTTTGATTGAACATCGCCGTCACCCATTTCGCCAGGATGACCAGGAGCTTTTCATCCCTCAGGAGGTAAAAATAGGCCGTCAAACCGCTGAGGAAGAAAAGAAGGAAGATCCAAAGGAAATGGATCCCGTATTTCGTTTTGAAGAGCCGCCATTGCTCCGCATACAAGTTTTTCATGACCAAACCACCTTAGACATTTTCTCGAAAACGATCGGAAACGGATGGAAATCCGATCTATACGGCCGGGCGAAACCGCAGCCGGAACCCGAACCGATTCGGAATCGGATCTATATTCATTATATATGCAAAAATCCGCCGGCAAAGCAACCGAAGGATGCCGGCGGTGCGACGAAATTCCTAAAGGCTTGGAATCCCGTCCGCGAATCATTGGGATATTTGTGCGCACGGAGAAACGAAACAAAGCCGCGGCGGTGGTTGTGCGGAAGTTTCCCGAAATGAAAGAAAAACGTCCCTTTCGGAAAGGAACGTTGTCATATTCGCTGTCCCGGCGGGAACCGGGATTTTTTCCGCGGATCCAAGGTGTTGATCAGGGACAGGGCGCTTGCGCCCCTGCGGGCGCCGGGAAGGGCGGAACTTTTGGACCGGAGCCAGCACTTTCCTGTCCGCAAGGCTAAAGCGCTCCCCGGTACAAAGTAGGCCTCGGACTTACTTCAACCCGAAATACTCCTTGATGAACTTGGCCCACAACTCGTGCCCTTTTTCGTTCGGCAGGCCGCCGTCATCCAGATAATCCAGGATCGCTTCGCTGTTCGGGTCCGGCCAGGCCTTCCAATGATCGAGCAGTTCATATTTTTGCGCCTTTGCGAACTTCCGCAATTCCTCCACCTGCACCGGATAGTATTTGGCGTTGTAGATCGGATTCGGCGGCTGCAGGAGGAACAGCGCGTCCGGATTTTCTTCCGCCAAAGCTTCGGCAAAGGTCCGGATGTTTTTCAAGGAATCGTCGATCGTCACAAGGCCGTTGTCTTCCAACGTCAAGGCTTCAAACAAAACGATGTCCGGTTTCTTTTCGGCGATTTCCTCCGCTTTCCCCTCTTCCACAAAGGCGGTGGACGTCCCGTCAAATTCCACGATCTCCACATGGACGAAATCGGAACCGAAGCGGTCTTCCAAGGCTTTTTTCACTTGCACGCTCCAACCGTCCGCCGAACTGCCCAATGCCGGGGACCCGGCGAAGACGATGTCCAACGGTTCGCCCTGTTCGTAGGCTTGGAGGAAACGGTCTTTCAAATGTTCCGGCATGGTTTCCGTGTACAGTTCCAACTGTTCGGGGAGCAAGTTGAAAGGATTGGATTCCCCCGTTTCGGCGGATCCGTCCCCATTCCCGTTCCCCGCCTCTTGCGTTCCGGTTTCATCGGTTTCCGCCGCTTTTTCTTCCATCGATTGAATAGTTGCCCGCAGGTGGGCGCTGCCGACAAAAATGATCGCCACACATAAAAGAAAGGAAAGCAACGCGAAGAGACGCTGAACCATATCGAACCTCCATCCCAAATTTTTGGCATCGCAAGACCGCCGGCTGAACGATTTTATAAAAAACTTGCAACAAACTTTAATGAAAATTTTACATGATACGACTTGCCAAAATTCGATAAATTCACTATGATTTCTATTAATGATAGCGGACGATGGCGAAGCAAGGGTTTTTGGCCGACGCAGCCTTATATCCGTATCGTACTAAATTTTTCCTGGTTTTTCTATCCCGAAAATGCGATCAAACGTCCATTTTATCCAAATAGCATGATGGCAGCAAGGATAAATCTCTAAATATAGGAATATGTTGCATGTACGGAAGAATTTCTGAAAAAATCCCGGCCCTGCCATTTCCTTTTATAAAATATTTTCAAAAATAAACACAAACTTGAAAAGAAATGGTATATTAATGTCGTGAATTGTTAAATGATGTCAAAATGCCCAGGGCCGGCAAAACGAAAAGGATGTCCCGGCGAACGGCCATGGATCCCGATTCGTTTTTTTGACCGGTTCCGAAAAAATCAAGGGATTCAGGAGGACTTCATGGAAGAAACAATCAGTCTGAAAGAATTGTTTGAGACGCTAAAGAAAAGACTGGCGCTCATCCTCGCCATCACCTTTCTTACAACAGCCATTGCAGGAATCATCAGCTACTTTTTCATCACCCCCGTTTACCAAGTTTCCACCCAACTGCTCGTGAACCGCTCGCAGACGGATGAAAATTACAACATAGGTGTCGTGCAGGCCAACCTGCAGCTGGTCAACACCTACAATGTGATCATCACCAGCCCGAGGATCCTGGACAAGGTTATTGACGAACTGGATTTGGATCTGTCGGTTAACGAATTGAAGGGAAAGATCAATGTGCAAAGCGAAAGGGATTCCCAAGTCGTCAATGTTTCCGTGGAAGACGAGGATCCGAAGCGGGCGGTAACGATCGCGAACAAAATCGCCGAAGTGTTTCAACGGGAAGTCATTTCCCTCATGAAGGTGGATAACGTAAGCATTTTGGCGAAGGCGGAATTGCCGAAAGAATTGACGCCCGTCAAACCGAAACCGGCGCTCAACATGGCGATCGCCTTCGTCGTCGGATTGATGCTTGGCGTCGGGCTCGCCTTCCTGCTGGAATACCTGGACAATACGATCAAGACGGAAGAGGATATCCAAAAATACTTGGAGCTCCCGGTTCTCGGGGTCATTTCCACCTTTGATTCATCTTCCGCGAACGGGCAAACCATAAAGAGCCGTTCGCACAGCAGAAAGAGGGGTTAAACATGGCGAAGGCAAAAAGAAAAGGCATGCATCAGCATCGCAGGGGGCTCATCGCCAAGCAGGATCCGAAATCGCCGATCACCGAACAGTACCGGACGATCCGGACGAATATCCAGTTTTCCGCGGTGGATCAAGAGATCCGGTCCATCGTCGTCACGTCCACCGCGCCCGGGGAAGGAAAATCGACGACGATCGCCAATTTGGCCATCGTTTTCGCCCAGCAGGGGAAAAGGGTGCTGCTCGTTGACGCGGATTTGCGAAAACCGACCGTACATATCACCTTCCAGTTTACCAACACCATCGGCTTGACCAATGTATTGACGAAGCAGGCGAGTGTCCTCGAAGCCGTCCGGAAAACGGATGTGGAAAATTTATACGTCATGACGAGCGGCCCGATCCCGCCGAACCCGGCGGAAATCCTGGCCTCCCAATCGATGCACGACCTGCTGAAGGAAGCGGAGAAGCATTTCGATTACGTCCTGTTCGACGCGCCGCCGATCTTGGCCGTCACCGACGCGCAAATCTTGGCCAATCTTTGCGACGGGACCCTTTTTGTCATCTCGAGCGGGAAAACGGAGCGGGATTACGCGGCCAAGGCGAAGGAGTTGCTGCTGGCCGCCAACGGGAAGCTCTTGGGGGCCATTTTAAACAATAAAAAAGAAGCAAAACAAAGCTATTACTATTATTACGGAAGCTAAGAGACTCCTTTATTTAAAATCCAGAATATGATATGATGGATATGCATTATGCGTATTGCCAAAATTAAACAAATGGCAGGCCTTTCGGCCTATTCGGAATAGAAAAGCGGCGGTGCCAGCCGCGGGAATGAACGGGTGAGGGGGAACGGCCATGATCGATATCCACTGCCACATCCTGCCCGGAGTCGACGACGGGGCGCAAAGCCTGGAAGAATCCGTCGAAATGGCCCGGGAAGCGGTCAAAGAGGGGATTGAAAAAATCATCGTCACCCCTCACCATAAATTGCGAGCTTTCGATAATCCGAGATCGAAAGTTTCGGAGAAAACGGCGGAATTGAATTCGGTTTTTGCGGACGAAGGCATTCCGCTTTCCTTGTCTGTCGGGCAGGAAATCCGGATTTTCGGGGAGCTGCCGGAAGAGCTGGAGGCGGGGGAAATCGCCCCGCTGAACGATTCCCGGTACCTGTTGATCGAATTCCCTTCCAACCATGTCCCTTCCTATACCGATCGGCTTTTTTACGAACTGCAATTGAAAGGATATGTTCCGGTCATCGCCCATCCGGAACGGAACCAGCAATTGACCGAGCATCCGGACAAACTGTACGAACTGGTGGAAAAGGGGGCCCTTTCCCAAGTCACCGCCGCCAGCGTTTGCGGGCTGTTCGGAAAGAAGATCCAGGATTTTTCCTTCCGGCTGATCGAAGCGAATCTGGTCCATTTCGTCGCTTCCGACGCCCATAATACCGGGAACCGCGGCTTCCGGATGGCGGAAGCGCTGGATACGATCGAAAAAAGGTTCGGATTGGATACCCTGGGAATCTTTCTGGAAAACGGCCGGCTGGCCGCAGAAAATCAAACCGTATATAAAGAAGTTCCGGAAAAGATAAAGAGAAAGAGATTATTTGGCATTTTTTGATCCAGAGGGTAATCGAAGGGGAAGTTGGGAAGGGTGCGAACATCACTTAGGGTGATGTCTCCTTACCATTATCAACGGAGGCACTCGGCCATGCTGTGGGCGGCAGAGGGCTCTGCCTGCCTTAGACGCTCGTCGTCGATAGCGTGGCGTGAGGGCGGGTTCGATGCCCGATGTTTGAGTGTGTATCATGCCAAATGAAATACATCACATATTGAGAGCCATAGATAAACCGATTTCATGCGCCAGCCCATAAACCAATTCGGTTTATCTATGGCTTCTTTCTTTTTCCCGCTAAAATACATACTTGGAACAGCAGTCTGTCTGGTTATTTTTTGTTTTGCGGGAGAAAACTGCCTTTTTGCCTCTGGCTAAGCAAAGTGGGCAGATTTCCTTTTTTATATCGGATGATCTGTGAATTTTTACATATTTCTTTTATGAGATTTTTAAAGTATTGATGGTTTTTGAGTCGTTAAAAGAATTTTCAAAATAAGGTTAACATGAATCCTGTCATCAATGTCGGACGGACGTCGGATGAAAAACCCGACGTTACGAATATCGATTTGCTAATTGGAATACTCGAGAATCTGTTGCTTTAATAAATGCTATGTGAAATAGTCATAGACGGTGATATTTATCTCATCAAGCTATTCAAGGATTCATCCAGTCCAACGAATCTGTCTCCTGTAAATTTGAAACTGAACGGTTGGTATAAAAAAACTTGGCTTTATTCGGCTTTATTGAAATAACGGATGTGTTTGCGCCTGAAAATATAAAAATTAGGGACTAGTAAAAAAAGGAAACAGAAATTTTGAGGTATCCTAAGGAACATAATTTTTTGCTCGAGAAAATGCGGATAAAAGAAAAAGAAGGATGTGATTTGTGATTGGAAGTGACAACTTCTAATGAATCTACCATCGTAAAACAGAATTCAAATAGTTTAATTTTTCAACAAGTAAAACCTAATGATAGTAGAGCATATTTAGTAAGCAAAAGAATCTTAGATATCGCATTATCCGTTCTTGGTATAATTTTTTTGTCTCCTTTATTTATGATCGTTGCAATACTAATTAAGCTTGAAGATAGGAATGGGCGCGTTATTTTTAAACAAGTTCGAGTCGGCAAGGACGGAAAACAGTTTATCATGTATAAATTCCGCTCTATGGTTGCCAACGCGGAAGAATTAAAACCCAAACTGATGAGCCAAAATGAAGTGACAGGCCCTGTATTTAAAATAAAAAATGATCCGCGAGTCACTAAAGTCGGCAGATTCATCAGAAAAACGAGCATTGATGAACTGCCGCAATTATTTAACGTATTAAAAGGAGAAATGACTTTAGTGGGACCAAGGCCGCCACTCCCTGAAGAAGTTGCGCAATATACTTCTTATGAGTGGCAAAGATTAAGTGTAAAACCGGGTCTCACTTGCTATTGGCAAGTGTATGGGAGAAACAGCCTTCCGTTTGAAGAATGGATAAGACTTGATTTGAAATATATACAAGAAAGAAATTTAATTGTGGATATTAAATTAATTTTAAGGACTGTTTTTGTTTTATTCGGATCTAAAAATGCATACTAAAGGGTGAAAAAAATGGAAAAAGATTCGAAAATATATGTGGCAGGTCATAGGGGATTGGTAGGATCTGCCATAGTGAGGAAGTTAAGGGAAAAAGGTTACCAAAACCTCGTTTATAGAACGAGAAAAGAATTGGATTTAAGGGATAAAAACCAAGTGGATGAATTTTTTGAGAGGGAAAAACCGGATTATGTGTTTCTCGCAGCCGCAAAAGTAGGAGGAATAGTTGCCAATAATGAATATCCTGCAGACTTTATCCGAGACAATTTGATGATTCAAACGAACGTTATTGATGCGGCGTATCGCAATGGTGTCAAAAAGCTGTTGTTCTTAGGAAGCACTTGTATTTATCCGAAATTTGCTCCACAGCCGTTAAAAGAGGAATATTTATTGACAGGCGAATTGGAGCCAACGAATGAACCGTATGCCATTGCAAAGATTGCCGGTATTAAAATGTGCCAGTCGTATAACCGCCAATACGGTACGAAATATATTTCAGTCATGCCGACGAATTTATATGGGCCAAATGATAATTTTGATTTACATACGTCTCACGTATTACCGGCATTAATTCGCAAGTTCCATGAGGCAAAAGAAAATAATGCCCCATATGTCGAAGTATGGGGAACTGGTACACCGAGACGCGAATTTTTGTACTCGGATGATCTGGCAGATGCATGTATCTTTTTAATGAAAAACTATGAAGGCAACGAAATTATCAATATTGGTGTCGGCAAGGATATTTCGATTAAAGAATTAGCGGAAAAAATAAAAAATGTGGTTGGCTATCAAGGTGAAATAAAATTTGATACATCAAAACCGGATGGCACGCCGCGGAAACTGGTGGATGTGTCAAGGATCAATGCATTAGGCTGGAAAGCAAGCATTTCGCTGGATGAAGGTTTGCAGAAAGTGTATCAATGGTTCTTAGAAAATGTAGCAGGACAAACAAATTAAAAAATGGAGGATACAATGAAACGAGCATTAATTACAGGGGTAACAGGACAAGATGGATCTTTCTTAGCCGAGTTTTTACTAGAAAAAGGATATGAAGTACATGGCATTATTCGCCGCAGTTCATCCTATAACCAAGAGCGCTTGGAAGATATTCTGTCCCAAGAAGAAGCAGATGCACTAAAAAATAATAAAAATTTCCACTTACATTACGGTGATATTACAGATACCTCCAATGTCATCCGCTTAATTAGCGAAATTCGTCCGGATGAAATTTATAACTTAGCCGCTCAATCGCATGTTCGCGTATCTTTTGACATGCCGGAATATACGGCTGATGTAGACGCATTAGGGACATTGCGTATTCTGGAAGCCGTACGAATTTTAGGATTGACAGAAAAAACACGCATTTATCAAGCATCTACATCTGAACTATTTGGAAAAGTGCAGGAAGTGCCGCAAAAGGAAACAACGCCATTTTATCCGCGTTCGCCTTACGGTGTGGCGAAACTTTATGCGTATTGGATTACGAAAAACTATCGTGAATCATACGGAATGTTTGCGGTGAATGGAATTTTGTTTAACCATGAATCAGAAAGGCGCGGCGAAACATTCGTCACGCGTAAGATTACCTTGGCTGCAGCACGCATCGCGCAAGGAAAACAAGACAAATTATATCTAGGCAATCTGGATGCCCTTCGCGACTGGGGATATGCAAAAGATTATGTGGAGTGCATGTGGTTAATGTTGCAACATGATACTCCTGAAGATTTTGTCATAGCTACAGGACAGATGCACTCTGTACGGGAATTTGCGACTTTAGCATTTAAATATGCAGGCATTGAAATTGAGTGGCAAGGTAAAGGAACAAACGAAAAAGGTATTGATAAAGCTACTGGTCGTGTATTAATTGAAGTAGATCCGAAATATTTCCGCCCTGCTGAAGTTGACCAGTTATTAGGAGATCCGACAAAAGCGAAAAAGTTGTTAGGTTGGAATCCGACAAAGACTTCATTTGAAGAGCTAGTCCGTATCATGGTTGAAGCGGATATGAAGAAGGTTGAGAAGGAAGATGGAGTTAAGAGAATGTTTGACTAATAATATAAAAACTAATACATTGATGTATAGGATACCCTTCAACAACCCATGGAAGAAAAGCGTATTTGCTTATTCTCACCTTTCACATAAACAGGGTGTTTTCTGGGTGAGAAAACGCCCTTTTTGTGTTGCTTTTCTATCAAATTAACCAGCGATGGGTTGAAATAGTTAAAAAGTAAGTAATTTTAAGGTGAAGTTTATGAAAAAGATTAAAAGGAAATTAAAAATAAGGCTATTTAACTGGATAAATAGAAACAAAAAAATAATTATTCATGACGATGTATACTTTAACAGCAAAACATTTTTCGGGGGGAATAACATTATATATAGTGGTTGTCAAATTAATGATTCTTTTATAGGATACGGTACGTATTTATCTCACAACTGTAAATTTCCAAACTCAATTATAGGTAAATTTTGTAGTATAGGTGAAAATAGTAGAGTTGTATTTGGACAACATCCAGTTAAAAAGTTTGTAAGTACTCATCCTGCATTCTATTCTACAAAATGTCAAGCTGGATTTACTTATACTAATATTGATTTATTTCAAGAACATAAATATGCAAATGATGAAAAAAAATCCGTGATTATCGGCAATGACGTTTGGATTGGACAAAATGTATTAATTATGGAGGGGGTAAAAATAGCTGATGGTTCAGTGATTGGAGCTGGTGCTATTGTAACGAAAGATACGGAACCATTTAGCATTAATGTGGGAATTCCAGCTAAAAAAATAAAATATCGTTTTAATGAAGAGGAGCGTCAATTCCTACTTGAGTTTAAATGGTGGGATAAAGACGAAGAGTGGATTATAAAGAACAAAAATTATTTTGAGGATGTACGTTTGTTCTATGAAAAATTTAGAAATTTCAAAGACCAAAATTAATAGGAATGCTTCACTTACATCGTTAGTCAAAAAAAATGCAATATATTCATTGACTCTAAAAATATTATCAATGTTATTAAGTTTTTGGAGTGTAAAAGTAGCTTTTGATTTTACGGGTTCACAACAAATTTATGGATTATGGTTAACCATATTATCGGTAATTAGTTGGCTAGGTCTACTAAATGGTGGTATGGGAAATGGTTTGAGAAATAAACTATCACATTCTCTAGCAACCAATAATTATAAAGATGCAAAAGCTTATGTATCTACTAGTTATGTTGTTATAGCGTCAATGTCTATTGTTTGTATAATAATTTTTATGTTATTTACTTGTTTTTTTGATTGGAGAACATTATTTAATGCTAATTATATATCTAAAATGGAATTCACAGCATTATTTTCAGTTGTTGTCATCTCTTATTTTATGCAATTGACTTTATCAACTATCAATGCAGTTTGTTTTGCTTTTAATCGTTCTACTTTACCATCTTTTTTTACTTTCTTATCAAATATTATTTATGTTTTGAGTTTATATTTACTGAAACATCTTGGTATTAAAGGGTTCTTCATACTCGGATTAGTTTATAGCACTTCTATGTTAATAGTTTTATTTATTGCAAATATATATCTTTTTTCAGGACAATATAAAGAAATTAAACCAGCTATAGTTTTTTTTGAAAAAAAATATATAAAAGATTTAATGGGGAACGGAGTAAAATTTTTTCTTTTAGAAATTTCTGCAGTAATTATTTTTACAACTGATAGTATGATCATTACTCATGCAGTAGGTAGTGGAGAAGTAACAATTTATCAACTGGTTATGAAGTTATTTAGTATATTCACAACAGTATCGGGAACAATACTGGTTCCACTTTGGTCGGCTTTTACACATGCATACAGTAAGGGAGATATAGAGTGGATAAGAAAAATAATGAGAAGGATAACTTTGCTCTTTATTCCACTAATTGCTGGAGTCTTTATATTTACATTATTGGTAAATCCTTTATTAAAAATATGGATTGGCAATGGGGTAGTTGCACCTACTAATCTAATAATTATAGTTGCGATTTATGTAGTAATTAATATATGGAGTAATATATTTGCATATTTTTTAAATGGGGTAAACAAGATTAATGGGCAACTATTTACAGTAGGGCTTGGAGCTATATTGAATATTCCGTTATCTTTGTATTTCTCAAAATCATTAGGTTTAGGTTCTGTTGGTGTAGTACTTGGAACGATTATTTGTTTGTTGCCATTTTCAATACTAGGTCCGATAAATACTTATTTAATAATAAAAAAAGCTACCAAGAGCAAAGAGGTGCATAGATGAATATAGCTCTTGTTACTAATTTAAGAGCACCATATAGAACATTACAATTAAACGAGTTTAGTAAAATTAAAGATGTGACATTAACTGTTTATTATACTGACAAGCCAAATAAAAACAGAGGTTGGAATACTAATAAAGCAATTGGATATAAAGAAGTAGATTTAAAAGGTTATAAACTATTTGAAAAATTCGGCTGTTTAAATAAGGGATTAATTGAAATAGTAAAGTCACATGATTTATTAATTTTAGGTGGATATGAGAAACCGACATATATAGTCCTTAGTATTTTGTGTAAGATTTTAAATAAGCCATTTATACTCCTTTTCGACGGTATTAGCACATACAGGTTAAACAAGAAAGAGAGTTTTTTGAAGAGATTTATTAAGAGTATTGTAATAAAAAACGCTAGTTTTATAATGGGAAATGGTGATGTAAGTAAGCAATATTTTAGTGAGTTATTCTCTTATCCTATTGAAAGGATATATAACCAGTATTTAACTGTTGATACAAAAAGAATTGGAGTTTTATACAAAGATAGAGAAAAATATAGAAGGATATATAGAGAAAAACTAGGAATAAAACAAAATGATAAGGTATTAATATATTCTGGAAGATTAATTGATATAAAAAATGTCAGGATAGTTATTGATGCAATAGCAAAGTTAGAAAAAGAAAATCTGGTATTTTTAATTATAGGCGGAGGTATATTGGAAGATGAATTGAAGCGATATGCAGAAAAATTAAAAGTTAATATGATAATTACTGGTTTCATACCTGATCAAGAAGAGGTGTTTAAGCATTATTTTGTAGGAGATGCGGTAATATTGCCTTCAATTGTGGAACCATGGGGGTTAGTAATTAATGAAGCATTAGCTGCGGGATTACCTGTAATAGTTTCTAAACATTGCGGATGTGCAAACGATTTAGTATTACATGGAGAAAACGGATATCTAATTAATCCGTTTGACGTAAATGAAATATCTAAATATATAGAAAATGTAATATATATAGATGATAAAGAAAAATTTTCAAAAAAGTCAAAAGAGATAATCTCAGAGTGGACATTTGAAAATTCTAGAAAAAGTTTAGAAAAAATCCTTATAAATATCAAGAACAAGGAATGAAGTAATTCAAATATATAAGAGGCTTAATATATAAGAGGCTTAAATTGCAATAATAAATGCAATAACTCCCAGTAATCCAAAATATGGTTATGATCAAGCGATGTTTCGTAACTCTTCA
>JAAROH010007954.1_pt1 | contig 20699 bp, 23 predicted proteins | sample 7248631 | NCBI WGS metagenome assembly JAAROH01 (sample SAMN09772309, study PRJNA484901) | compost metagenome | isolation source: Vermicomposting unit | place: India
CACAATCACGACAGAAAACACCCCTTAAGCGGCTATGAAGGCGCAATCAATTTTGCTGAAGAAGTTTATACAACAGCATGCTCGCCGGTATGGAAATATGTGAAAGATGGGGTGGACAAATATGTATGAAACGTATAAAAACGTAAATGAAAATCCATGTAATATGTGTATGCCTTTAGGCGGTATAATTGCATTTAGGGGAATCGAAAAATCTATGGTATTGCTGCACGGCTCTCAGGGCTGTGCAACATACATGAGAAGACACATCGCCGAGCACTACCATGAGCCAATTGACGTTGCATCATCATCGCTGAACGAGAAAGGAACGGTGTACGGTGGCGAAAAAAACCTTATTAAAGCTCTCGATAATGTGATTAAAGTGTACAATCCTAATTGCATAGGGATACTTACCACATGTCTTGCAGAAACAATAGGTGAAGATATAGACAGAATAAAGTCAGAGTATAAAGCATCCAGGAATATAAGTATACCAATAATAACGGTACCAACGCCTGGATATGGTGGTACACACAGTGAAGGATTTGTAAAAACATCATACAGGATAGTTGAGGAGCTTTCGACAAACAAAGAAAGACATGACAGAATAAACGTAATTGTACCAAATATAAGCACAGCAGATTTAAGAGAAATAAAGAGACTTCTTGAACTTATGAAAATACCGTACATTTTATTTCCTGATTATTCTGATACGTTAGATAGTCCTTTTAATTTCCCTTACAAAAAAATCCCTGATGGTGGTACAAAAATATCTGACATAATGTCTATGGGAGGCTCTATTGCAACAATTGAAATAGGTGTAAATTATGAAGAAATACCGGGTAAATATCTTCAAGATAGATTTAATGTGCCGCTTTATAAAGTGCCGATACCAATAGGATTAAGAAACACAGATAGGTTTTTGAAATTGTTAAATGAAATTACAGGTAATCCAATACCAAAATCTATAGAAATGGAAAGAGGCAGACTTCTTGACGGAATGATAGATTCACACAAATACAATTTTGAAGGAAGATGCACTATCTTTGGAGATCCTGAAATGGTGTATTCAGTATTTACTACATGTATGGAAAATGGGATACATCCTCTCTTGATTGCAACCGGAAGTAAGGCCCAAAGATTAAAAGAATTAATTGCCAGTGAAGATAATCCATTAGATGATGACATTACAATTGTTGATGAAACTGACTTTAGTCGCATATTGAAATTATCAGAAGAAAAAGAAGTAAATATCGCTATAGGTCCATCTGACGGAAAATATCTAACCGAAAAAGGTGGTATACCGCTTGTACGCATAGGATTCCCTATACTAGATAGAGTCGGAGGACAGAGAATATTATCTGTAGGTTACACTGGAACATTAAATTTTCTCGATATGATTACAAACACATTGTTGGAAAATAAATATAAAACATACAGGAAGGATATGTATGAAAAATATTATAAGGTTATATAAAAAACAGTATTCGCCTCCTTTTTTTGTATCATATTTATTTGTCAAAATTTGTTAAAAAGCTTCCTGATTTTGTTCTTAAAGTTGACTTATTGATTGATAAAGAAATTTTGGTTCTTGTTGGACCTTCAGGATCTGGCAAAACAACTGTTTTAGAATGTATTTCAGGCCTTCAAAAGCCGGATTGGGGAGAGATAATATTAGGGGAAAAAATTCTTTTTTCTTCATCGAAGCGAATCAATCTTCCTTATAAAATACTTAAACAATTTAATATATCTCATCTGGCTGAAAGATATCCAGTTCAGCTTTCAGGCGGTGAAAGACAGCGGGTAGCTATGGCAAGAACACTTATAACAAAGCCTCATTTGTTATTGCTGGATGAACCGCTTTCAGCTATGGATAGGAAATTAAGAGAAAGATTGCGAAAGGAAATAAAAGAACTTCATAAACAGTGGAATATACCTTTTGTTTTGGTTACACACTGCCGATGTGAGGCAGAGCTTGGTGATAAGGTCTTTAAGGCAGAAAAAGATGAAGATAAAGGAGAAACTATAATGCGGTTTTGTCAAAGTGCTTGACGGGCAATACGGTTGAAATGTATTCTTTTTGCTTATTATTTAGGAGGTTCAAGAATGGAAGTAAAAGAAGCAGGGAAAGAAGATATAAAGAATACTTAAATTACAATATTAAATGAAAAAATCATGTAGATATAGGTTTAGTGCAAATCATATTTAATATTAAGCCAATCTTAATTACTAGATTAAGCAAACGTAGGGATTTGCCCAAGGCAAAGCCTTACCCTTGACAAATCACAGTGAGTTCTATACTTGATAGGTCATGGGTTTAACAGATTTTTGTTAGTTCTTCATAGAAGCAATCATGAATTTTGCGATATCAAGCCTTTCATGGCTTTATTTTTTTTATATTTTGTTTAAAAACAGGATTTGCTAATATAAAAATAAAAGCATTTAAAAATAAAAATCACCATTTTTGTATGAAATTTTCTGTGATTCTTGTAAGATAAATAGCAGGACCAATAGTAATTGAAAATATATAGTTCAAACAAAAGAAAAGAGGAAAGGGAATAACCTTTGATAATTGTTATTTCTGGAAAGATGAAAAAATTCACCAACAACTACTTGACACAAACCCAAATAATTGGCTAATATTAAAAATATATAAAATATGATAGAATATTAATATAATTTATTTAACATAGTTGCTCTACAAGGAATAGTGAAAATAGAATATTGCTTTCATACAAAAGTATAAATGAAATTTAGACTTCGTTGATTAACGTGATTGCTACCGTTGTAGTAGTCTTTTTCTAATTGTGTAGTAGTTTCACTATATCCCAATAAAATATGGTAGGGAGGCTTGTTTAATGAAAAAAATACATGCGCGAGAACTGGTTTTTCTAGCATTGTTGATTAGCCTAAACATAGTTTTAAGTAGAATAGCTAGTATTAAAATAGCTATTGGCGGCATTGAAAGTATAAGAATTGGCTTTGGCGCATTACCGGTAATTCTTGCAGGAATAATGTTTGGACCAACAGCAGGAGGAATAGTAGGTGCTGTAGGTGATATAATTGGATATTACATTAATCCTTTAGGACCATATATGCCACATTTTACAATGACAGCAGCTCTCACAGGTATTATTCCTCCTTTGATTTTGAAGCCGGTAAAAGCTCCAATTCCTTCTCTATGGCAATTATTAATAGCAATTGGAGTAGGTCAGTTCATTTCATCAGTAATACTCGTGCCTTATTTTCTTCAATTGTTATTTAAAATACCAATAGTAACTACTTTACCTCCAAAAGTTGTAGGAGAAGTTATCAATGTGCCAATATATGCTTTATTTACGCAAATACTGCTAAAAAGAATAAATATGGTTTATTTTAAAGCCCACTAATAAAATCAAATTCAATTTTTAGATTATTTTAAATAAAGGTGGTATTTTAGAGATTAATAGGTGGTGAATATGGTTCACAGCCTTTTGAGCATAGATTGGGATTACTTTATCCCTTTGAAAAGAGAGTGGCTGGGTTCTTATGTTGAAAACCAAAAAAACATAGAGGCAATCTGGTATAAGAGGTATATAAAAAGTGTTTTAAAAGGTGAGGATCTTGAAAAGTCAGTAGATACAACTTCTGTATTAAAAGATTTTTGGGTCAAAATAAAAGAACATTTTGATTTTATAAGAAATATCAAAGTGTTTGTATCTGAATCTCATATGCTATCCTATTATATCGCCAAAGCTAATAAATGTGAAGAAGTGTATTCTTTCGACACACACGCTGATTTAGGCTATGCAGGAATGAGCTCGGTTAATTTTGAGCTAAACTGTGCCAACTGGCTGGGGAAGCTCTTAAATGAGGGCAAAATAAAAAGGGCTCACATAATATATAGTCCTCATACTTTTGAAAAGCCTGAGGACTTTAAAGATTTTAATAAACTTTTTTCAATTCGATATTACAGGGATATAGATGTATTACCTGAAGGTATATACACGGTAGCTGTACATATTTGTAGATCGGGGGCATGGACACCACCGTGGCTTGACAACAAGTTTGAGAAATTCATAAAAAATCTCAATCTGTCTTACAGAGTGATTAAACTTTATAGGAGAGACTGGGATATTAAGAAACTTTCACTTTCAGACCAAATTTTTTATCTTAATTTTGCATAAAAAAGTAGCCAAGTGAATACCTAGAAAAAAAGCTTGAGCTTTAACGCTTGTAGTAGAAAGAGGAGAGATAAAATGGAGAAAGGGTTGTTAGTCATAGCTCATGGGAGCCGCATTAAGGAGACAAAAAAAGTTGTAATCAAGGTGGTAGATAGAATAAAGAGCTTAAATAAATACAAAAATGTGAAGGCAGGATTTATGGAATTTGACACTCCTGACATCCCTACTTCTATTAAAGAGTTTGTAAAAGAAGGTATTTATGATATCGTTGCTGTGCCACTATTTTTATTCGAAGGAATACATATAAAAGAGGATATACCGATGGTTTTTGAAGAGGAGAGAAAGAAGTATCCCGGTCTTTCTATAAAATTTGGAAGGCCAATTGGCTATGACGACAGAATCGTGGATATAATTTTGGAAAGGACAGAGGAAGTAAAATAAAGTTTATTGGAGAGATAATTTATGAATTACATAAAAGATCCGTGGGAAATTGAAAAAAAGAGTTTTGAAATAATAGGCAAAAACATAGATGAGTCTAAATTCGATAAAAAAGAGCTTTTAATAGTAAAAAGGGTGATTCACGCAACAGCAGATTTTGAATTTGCCAATATACTTAAAATCTCAAAAGGAGCGATAGAAGACGGTTTAAAGGTACTAAAGGAAGGATTTAATATTGTTAGTGATACAAAGATGGCGGAAGCAGGAATAAATAAAAAGGTATTAGAGAAGATAGGTTCAAAAGTAAAAAGTTACATTAATCTTCCTGAAGCTAAAGATATTTCAAAGAAGTGTGGCATTACAAGATCAATGGCAGCTATGGAAATAGCGGCAAAAGACGAAAGCAATAAAATCTTTGCTATTGGAAATGCCCCCACAGCTTTATTTAGACTCATAGAGCTTGCGAGAGAAGGAAAAGCAAAGCCTTCCCTTATAATAGGTGTTCCTGTTGGCTTTGTTGGAGCTGAAGAGGCGAAGGAAGAGGTAAAAAAGCTTGATATTCCTTACATCATAACAGAAGGGAAAAAAGGAGGAAGCACAGTAGCAGCAGCGATAGTTAATGCCCTTCTTTACATGATAGAAAGATAGAGTGGTGTTTATGGAGAACTACGCTGTAAAGAGAGGAAAAAAATTAAGGTATGGTTATACTACAGGATCTTGTGCAGCCGCTGCATCGAAGGCTTCTACTTACATGCTTTTTACAGGTAGGAGACTAGATACTGTAGAGATAGATACTCCAAAGGGATGGCGGCTTAAGCTGGAGGTTTTGGATATAACTTCAGGAGAAGGCTGGGTAAAGTGCGGTATAAGAAAAGACGGAGGGGATGACCCGGATGCTACTCACGGCCTTATAATTTATTCGAAGGCTGAGGTAAAAGAAGGAGAAGGGGTAGAAGTCTATGGAGGCGAAGGAGTTGGAGTAGTCACAAAACCGGGACTTCCCGTAAGCCCTGGGAAATCCGCTATTAATCCTGTTCCAATGTCAATGATTTTAAATGAAGTCAAAAAAGTACTGCCGGAAGGGAAAGGTGTAAAAATTACCATAAGTGTACCAGGCGGTGAAAAGGTGGCTTTAAAGACCTTCAACCCAAGGCTTGGAATTGTAGGCGGTATATCAATACTTGGTACTACAGGGATTGTAGAGCCTATGTCGGAGGAAGCTTTAAAATCTTCTCTTGAGTTAGAACTTTCTATCCTTTCTGCTGAAGGATACAAAAGGGTAGTTTTTGCTCCAGGAAATTATGGCAAAGAATATGCTTTAAAAGAAGGTGTGGGAGAAAGACTCATCATATCTTATGGTAATTTTTTGGGATTTATGCTAGAAAAGGCAGTAGAGTACGGTTTTACACATGTGGTATTGGCAGGGCATATAGGGAAACTCGTAAAAGTAGCGGCAGGGATATTTAATACCCACAGCCATGTTGCAGATGCGAGAGCAGAAATAATGGCGGCCTATGTAGCCCATTTTGGTGCAGATAAAGAGACTGTTGACAAAGTTCTGGATTCAAATACGACAGAAGAAGCCCTTGATATAATTGAAAAGGCGGGAATCAATATAAAAGACTTTAGTCAGTTTATAGCAGACAGGGTCTACATGAAATGTAAGCAGTATGTTTACGATAAATTAAATATCGAAATACATCTCATTTCATTGAAAAGAGGCATTATTGCAAAAGCAGGTGATAAAGTAGAATGGTGACAATTGTAGGGATAGGGCCGGGAAACAAAAAATTCATTACCACTTATGCACTTGAAAGAATAAAAGAGGCAGATGTACTGGTGGGAGGCCGGCGCCATCTTGAAGAATTTAAAGATATTGATTGCGAAAAGATTATGATAAACGCTTCAACAGATTATCATGGTATACTCAACAAAGAAGGCAATATTGTTATTTTAGCATCAGGAGAACCTTCTTTGTATGGCATAGCGGAAGTGATTTTAAAATATGTGGACAAAAAGCAATTAGAAATAATTCCAGGCATAAGCTCAATACAGTATATGTGTGCAAAACTTAAAATAACAATGAATGACTTGGCGGTTGTAAGCTTACATGGTCGTACTGAAGATTTAGTAAAAAAAGTAAAAGAGAATAAAAAAGTCGCTATTTTTACTGATGATACGCATACGCCGCAATTTGTTGCAGCTATGTTGAAAGAAAAAAATTTGCAAGACAGGAAAATACACGTTGGTGAAAATCTGTCTTATGATACGGAGAGGATTTACTCTTTTACAGTAGAAGAACTTTTAAACTGCAATAAAAAATTTGATTTAAATGTAGTGGTGATAACATGTGGCAATATATGACACCTGGAATTCCTGATGAATATTTTGTAAGAGGCAATGTCCCAATGACAAAGGAAGAAATACGAGTTTTGTCAATATCTAAACTGAGGCTTAAAGAAGACAGTGTAGTATGGGACATTGGCGCTGGTACAGGCTCTGTGTCCGTTGAGGCTGCATTAATATCGAAAAAAGGCGTTGTTTATTCTATTGAAAAAGAGGAAGAAGGTGTAAGACTTATAAACGAAAACATTAAGAAATTTAACGTAGAAAATATTGTTGTGGTGTATGGTTTAGCTCCTGATGCCCTTTTAGATTTGCCTTCACCTGACAGGGTATTCATTGGGGGGACAGGGGATAAAATGTATCAAATATTTGATATTGTCACAACTAAATTAAAGGAGGATGGGGTAGTTGTAGTAAACGGGATTACACTTGATACCGCGTATTCTGCTCATCATTATTTTAAACAAAGATTGTTTACGGTCCAAACAATATGCGTCAATATTTCGGTGTCAAAAGAAGCGGGAAATAAGACGATGATGGTATCGCAAAATCCTGTATACATTATATCGGCTAAGAGAGAGGGATAGAATGGCAAAATTATACGGTATAGGAGTGGGACCGGGGGAAGAAAGCTTAATTACTTTAAAAGCTGTAAAAATACTTCAAAAAGTAGATGTGGTGATAGCTCCTTCAAGTAAAGGAGAAGGAAGTATTGCTTATGAAATTGCAAAGCCTTATATAAAATGTGATGTAGTATTTATAGAATTCCCAATGACATACTCAAAAGAAGATCTTAAAGCAAAATGGGAAGAAAATATTAAAAAAATCAAAAAATTTCTTGATGATGGGAAAGATGTAGCTTTTATAACAATAGGAGACCCCATGATTTATAGTACTTACATATACATTCTAAAGGGAATTGAAGGTTATGAGACAGAGACCATCCCTGGAATTAGCTCATATAGCGCAGCTGCTTCAAGATTAAATATTCCAATTGCAGAGGGGAATGAAACTTTTGCAGTTGTTCCATCAGGAGATATATTAGAAATTTCAAAAGCACTTGATATGTTTGATAACGTGGTATTGATGAAAATTTCGAGAAGATACGAGGAAATAGTAAATCTTTTAAAAGAAAAAAACTTCAAAGGATATCTTGTAATAAAGTGCGGTCATCAAGATGAAGAAATATGTTACGATCTTGATAAATACATAGGAAAAAAGATAGACTATTTGTCTTTGATTATTGCAAAGAAGGTGAAGTAGCTGTGGTTTATTTTATTGGTGCAGGACCAGGAGATCCTGAACTTATAACATTAAAAGGCATAAAAATAATACAGGCTTGTGATGTTGTCATATACGCAGGGTCACTTGTCAATAAAGAGATATTGAAATACGCAAAGCCAAAGGCCGAAGTTTACGATAGTGCTACAATGAATCTTGATGAAATAATTGGGCTTATTGTAAAATCTCATAAGGATGGAAAAGATGTAGCAAGAATACATACAGGAGATCCTGCTATTTACGGTGCCATACATGAACAAATTGTAAGGCTAAAAAAAGAAAATATAGATTATGAAATAATTCCCGGTGTTAGTTCTTTTTTGGCAGCAGCATCAGTCTTGAAAAAAGAATTGACAATTCCTGAAATAACACAGACAGTGATTATAACACGAATAGGTGGAAGGACAGTAGTACCTAAAGAGCAGGAACTAAAAGATTTATCACGTCATGGAGCTACTATGGCGATATTTCTAAGTGTTCAGGAAATTGACAGAGTTGTCTCAGAATTGAAAAAGGGTTACCAAGAGAATACACCTGTTGCAATTGTTTATAAAGCTACTTGGGAAGATCAAGTGATTGTTAGAGGTACCCTTAGCGACATTTCGCAAAAGGTCAAATCAAAGGGAATAAATAAAACTGCTATGATACTTGTAGGAGATTTTTTAAAAAATATAAAAGCCTATTCAAAACTTTATGATAAAGAATTTTCTCATAGCTTCAGGAAGAAGGAAGATTTATGAGAATAGCGATAATTGCTCTCACAAAAAATGCATCGAGGTTGGCAAATGATATTGGCCAAAAGTTAAAAGGAGATGTATATGTAAAAGAAAAATTCGCAACCACTGAAGATTACGTAATAAAAGGAATTTTTAAAGACTTTGTCCATAAAATATTTACCAAATACCAAGGATTGGTCTTCGTAATGGCTACAGGGATTGTGGTAAGAACAATTGCAGGAGTGATGAAGGATAAATTTACTGACCCTGCTGTTGTAGTAGTAGACGAAAAAGGGAAATTTGCCATAAGCCTTTTATCAGGTCATGTAGGTGGTGCAAATGAACTTACTTTAAAGGTGGCTTCTGCAATTGGAGCACAGCCTGTTATAACAACTGCAACAGATGTAGAGGGCGTCATATCTTTAGATGTGATTGCGAAAGATTATGGTTACTATCTTGAAAATATAGAGGATTTAAAAAAGGTCAGTGCAGCCTTTGTAAATGGGGAAAATGTACGTTTTATTCTTGATGAAGGTGTAGAAAAAATACCGTTATTAAAAGATTACATAAATAACGATGTTCACAGTAAAGTTGATGCCTTTGTTTACATAACTGACAAGGAAATAAAAAAACCGACAGAAAAACCTTATGTCATATTAAGACCTAAAAATGTAGTTATTGGCTTAGGATGCAAAAGAGGAATAGCTTTTGAGGATTTGCTTACTTTTATAAGGGAAACTTTTGAAAATCTAAATTTGAGATTAAAAAGCATAGAGTCAATTGCTACTATAGATATAAAAAAAGAAGAGAAAGGAATACTTCAGTTGGCGGAATTTTTAAAAATTCCTCTTGTTTTTTATACAAAAGAAGAGCTGAGAAAAATAGAAAACAAATTTCCTATTTCTGATTTTGTATTTCATACAGTAGGGGTTGGAAGTGTTGCAAGACCCTCTGCTTATTTGGCTAGTAACGCTGGAGAAGAGATAGCATATCTTAAAAAGAATGGGATAACGCTAGCTGTGTATAAATTTAGAAAGAAGGATTGGCATGGGATGGATTAAAGTCGTAGGAGTAGGTCCTGGGGATATAAATGACATGACTTTTAAAGCATACACTTCCTTAAAAGAATGTGATGTAGTCGTAGGATATACTACATATATAAACCTTATCAAACCTTTAATTGAGGGCAAAGAGGTAATTTCATTAGGAATGAGAAAAGAAATTGACAGGGCTAAAAAAGCTGTTGAATTAGCTTTGCAAGGCAAAAATGTGTGCATTGTGTCAAGTGGTGATGCAGGGATATATGGTATGGCAGGGCTTATGTATGAGGTTGTCCACAAAGAAAACCTAGATTTAAAAATAGAAGTAATACCAGGAGTAACTGCTCTAAATGCTGCAGCTGCTATACTAGGGGCACCTGTAATGCAGGATTTTGCAGTTATAAGTCTTTCAGACCATTTGATATCTTGGCAGGTGATAGAAAAAAGGCTGGAACTTTCATCACAGGCTGACTTTGTAATTGTCATATACAACCCTAAAAGCAAAGAAAGACCGGAAAATCTTATAAAAGCTCAGAAAATTATTATGAAATACAAAAGAGAGGATATTCCTGTTGGAATAGTAAAAAATGCTTCAAGAGAGGGACAACAAGTGATAATTACCACTTTAAAAGAAATGGCAAATTATGAAATTGATATGAGGACAATTGTAATAATAGGTAACGAAAGCACTTTTGTAAAAAAAGGCAAAATGATAACACCGAGGGGATATATTTTATGATACTGGTCTTGTCAGGTACTAAAGACGGAAGGGAGATTACGGAGCAATTAAAATTTAAAGGTATTGAGGTTATTGCAAGTACAGTGACAGATTATGGTGCAAGCCTTTTTAGTGAGGGAATAAAAGTCCACAAAGGCGCACTGGATGAATTGAATCTCATTGAATTTATTTATAAAAATAATATAGATATTATAATTGATGCGACTCACCCGTTTGCAAAAGATGTAAGCGTAAATGCTATAAATGCCTGTAACAAAACTGGTATAAAGTATATAAGGTATGAAAGGAAAAGCATTTATTATGACAATGCCGTCGTAGTTGAAAGTTTTGAGGAAGCAGCTGAGAAATGTAAAGAATATCACAATATTTTTTTGACTGTAGGCAGTAAAAACCTCGAAAAATTTAAGTTCCTCTGGGCAATGGGGAAAAAGGTAACGGCAAGAGTACTTCCTTTAAGTAATGTCCTAAGAAAATGTGAAGATTTAGGGCTAACACCAAAAGATATAATAGCAATGGAAGGTCCTTTCAGCAGCGAACTAAATTATCAAATGTTGAAAGAAAGAAAGGCAGAAGTGATCGTGACAAAAGAAAGTGGCGTTGTGGGAGGGATATTAGAAAAATTTGAAGCTGCTGAAATGCTAGGTATTCCTGTAATTTTAATAAAAAGGCCTGATGTAAATTATCCTGCTGTGATAACAGATGTTGACAGTCTTATGAAAGATGTGATGAAAATTACAAGCCAGCAATTAGGATAAAAGCGTATCAGTCTATACAATGTCAACTGAATGAACTCATAAAATTTTGGAACTGAAAGCATTTTCAATTTTTATTGATAACATATTTATAAAATGATATACTTTATTTAAGAATAAAATTTGATAACAGGCGAATACAGGTGCCCAATTTGTAATCAAATTGGGTTAAAAGGGAAGCAGGTGAAAATCCTGCACGGTCCCGCCACTGTGATAGTGAGCTCTTTACATTGTGCCACTGCTTAGTCTCTCAGCGGAAGTTGATGAGTGCCGGGTGGGAAGGCGTAAAGAGCGATGAACCTAAGTCAGGAGACCTGCCTGTATTTGTGTCAAACTTACTCTACGGTCGATAGAGGAGGTGTTATAACAGGATATTTATTGTGTTTTTTAACCTCTTAACGCCATTGGTAAGTTAAGAGGTTTAATTTTTGCTTAAATTTTATAAAAAGAGGTGTTTAATGTGAAAAAATGGATGTTGTTAACGGTATTTGCATTGCTTTTGATGGCACCGCAAATTGCATATTCAATGCACATAATGGAAGGTTTTCTTCCTCTTAAATGGTGCATAATATGGGATATAGCTTCTTTGCCTTTTGTAATTGTAGGATTTATGACGATAAACAAAAGTGTAAAGAAAAATCCAAAACTTAAAATGCTTTTGGGTTTTGCAGGTGCTTTTGCTTTTGTGCTTTCAGCACTTAAAATTCCTTCTGTTACAGGAAGTTGTTCGCATCCAACTGGTGTAGGACTTGGAGCTATACTCTTTGGACCTTTTGCTATGAGCGTTTTAGGACTTATAGTGCTTTTGTTTCAGGCGTTACTTTTGGCTCATGGTGGCATAACAACTTTGGGTGCCAATACATTTTCTATGGCAATAGTAGGACCAATTGTCTCCTATTATATATTTAAAGGAGTAAAAAAGGCAGGCGGTCCAAATTGGCTTGCAGTATTTTTAGCTGCCTCAATTGGGGATTTGTTTACATATGTGACGACTTCCTTCCAACTTGCTATTGCTTTTCCGGCTGAAGTAGGAGGATTTACAGCTTCTTTCTTAAAATTTATGGGGATCTTTGCAGTGACTCAGGTACCTTTGGCGATAAGCGAGGGGCTTTTAACTGTACTCGTAATCAATTTGCTAATTGCCTACAGTAAAGAAGAACTCATTGAGCTTAATGTTTTAGAGAAAGAAGGTAAGCTAGTATGAGGGATAAAAAGTTTTTAATGATAAATTTAATATTAGGGTTGTTGGTTATTTCGCTAATAGTGTTTCCTCTTGTTACAATTAAAAATGCTGAGTTTATTGGTGCAGATGACAGGGCGACAGAGGCTATCACTCAGGTAGACAAAAATTACAAACCATGGTTGAAACCAGTTTGGGAGCCACCAAGTGGAGAAATTGAGAGCCTTCTGTTTGCGTGTCAAGCGGCAATAGGCGCAGGATTTTTAGGATATTATATAGGTCTTGCAAAGGGGAGAAAAAATGCCAATAGATAATTATTCTTATACGAACAGGATGTACAACGTACATCCTGTTGAAAAACTTTTATTTGCCTTTTTAACAATGATTTTGTGCTTTGTATTTGATATATATACAAACATTGCAGTAATTATTTTGATGTTTATGATAACTGTGTTAAAAGCAAAAATTCCAGGAAAAGTATACATAAAACTTATGTTAATTCCATTTTCTTTTTTAATGATAAGTGTACTAGCAATTATCATCAATGTTATAGGCGATAAAAGTGCTGCATTAATAAGTCTTAATATTTTTGGGGTAACTTTAGGAATTACTCCGAAAGGCATTAGTACTGCTGTTACTTTGTTTTTTAGAACTTTGGCAGTAGTATCTTGTTTGTATTTTCTCGTACTCACTACTCCTGTAGTTGACATTATAGATATCTTAAAGAAATTGAAAATTCCTTCATTATTTTTGGAGTTACTACAGCTAACCTACAGACTGATATTTGTTTTATTTGATACCGCTGGGGAAATTTATACATCTCAGAATTCAAGATTAGGATATGCTACATTAGAAAATAGTTACAGGTCTTTAGGACTTTTAATATCTTCTCTTTTTATTAAGTCTTACAAAGATTCTCAGGATTTATATGTGGCTTTAGAAGCAAGGTGTTATAATGGGGGATTAAAAGTTATCAGTAAAGATTACAGATTTTGTTATAGAAATTTAATATTTATTGTTTTGATAGAATTAGTTTTAATAAGCACATCAATACTTTTAAGAAGGTGAACTATGAAAAAACAATTTATATTAGAAGCGATAGAAGTTACTTTTGAATACAGCGATGGTACAAAAGCTCTAGATGGTGTAAATATGTTGATAGAGAAGGGTAAAAAGATAGCAGTTTTGGGACCAAACGGTGCAGGTAAAACGACATTGTTTTTGCACTTCAATGGAATTTTAAAACCTAAATCAGGGAAAATATTGTATAACAAGGAAGAAATAAAATACAATCGTTCTGAACTTACAAAACTCAGGAAGAATGTGGGTATTGTTTTTCAAAATCCTGATATACAGCTTTTTTCTGCCAGTGTGTACCAAGAGATTTCTTTCGGTCCCATGAATTTAGATGTTCCAGAAAATGTAGTAAAAGAAAAAGTGGAAAAAGTCATGAAACAAATGAAAATTATTGATGTGAAAGACAAGCCTACCCATTTTTTAAGCTATGGGCAGAAAAAAAGTGTCTCAATAGCTGATATCTTAGTTATGGAACCTGAAGTTATAATACTGGATGAGCCAACGGTTTATTTAGACCCTAATCATGTACAGGAGATTATGAGTGTGTTTGATAGATTGATTGAAGAGGGGAAGACGATCATTTTATCAACTCATGATGTGGATTTTGCTTATTCATGGGCTGACTATATATATGTCATGAAGAATGGAAAAGTTGTTGCAAAAGGCGAACCTGAAGTTATTTTTACTAATGTAAAAGAACTTGGTTGGAGTGATTTGAGAAAGCCTATGCTTCTGGAAATATATGAAATTTTAAAAGAAAAGGGAATCATAGATGGAAATAGTATACCAAAAAATATAGAAGAATTAAAGAAATATATAAAATAGCTGCTGAAGTTTTGATAACTTTTGCCAAGTGCAAAAAGGAAACTTCACTTATTTAACAAATACCAAAAGTCTTTTTCCCTTATTTTTATGAGGTAAAACATTTTTGATATTTCATGATACCAATAATTAATATAATTTAAACAACTTAATCATCAAAATATGCAAGTTATAAATCTAGATATTGCATAAAATTAACTAAAAATTAGTTATTGTAAGTTTGCTATTAAAAATATAAAATAAATGATGTGATGTGCTATATGTTTAGCTTTATTAGAATTTATAATTTCTATTAAGGTGATATCATGAAAAGAATTGATAAAATAGAAAAATATTTAAAAGAAATGAAATGGACAATTGATGAATTAAGAGACCGACAGGGTTTGAGTACAGATGAAATAGCCCGAAATTTACATTTAGTTCGAACAAATGTTAGTAAAGAATTAAATGAACTTGTTAGAAGGAACAAGGTTATAAAAATAAAAAAAAGACCTGTTCTTTATATCCATAGAGACATGATAGAGAAAATATTAAAAGATAAGATATCCGAAGAAATAATTGAAGTAGATGACATTAAGCAGCTTATAAAAGAAGAAAAAGAACAAAAGATTGAGATGTCGCCATTTGATTGTCTAATTGGCAGTGAAACCAGTTTAAAAAACCAAATAGAACAAGCAAAGGCTGCTATTTTATACCCACCTAATGGACTTCATTCTTTAATTATAGGTCAGACAGGCGTAGGAAAAACATTATTTGCAAATATTATGTTTGAATACGGTAAAAAAATTAAGAGATTTGATGATAATGCACCATTTGTAGCATTTAATTGTGCTGATTATTATAATAATTCACAGCTACTTATATCTCAGATATTTGGACATGTCAAAGGAGCCTTTACTGGAGCAGATACTGACAAAGATGGGCTTGTAGAAAAAGCAAATGGAGGAATTTTATTTCTTGATGAAATACATAGATTGCCACCAGAAGGGCAAGAAATGATATTTTATTTTATGGATACAGGAACATATAATAAGTTGGGAGAGACGGAAAGAAAAAGAAAGGCAAATGTATTAATAATAGGTGCTACAAATGAAGATATAAATTCACATTTACTTAAAACATTTATGAGGAGAATTCCAATTATAATTAATATACCATCTTTTGAAGATAGGCCATGTAGTGATAAAGTTGAAATGGTTAGATATCTTCTTTCTAAAGAAGCCCGCAGGGTGAATAAAAAAATAAGTATTACTGAAGATGTTGTAAAAGCACTTATCGGCAGTGTAACTTATGGTAATATAGGACAGCTTAAATCAAATATACAGCTTATATGTGCAAGAGGATTTTTAAATTTTATGAATAAAGAGAGCATAGACATTGACTTTAAAATGCTTCCGTCTAGTATTAAAGAAGGTCTTCTAAACTTTAGAAATAAAAGAAAAGATATAGAAGAAATAAGTGATTTGGTAAACGGAAAATTGATTGTCACACCAAATGATGACCGTATATTAATTAGTTTAAATCAGGATTTATCAGAACCACCATTTAATTTATATAAAATTATTGAAGATAAGATAAGTATTTTAAAAAGTGAAGGTATGGATGAACAAAGCATAAAAGAATTTATTGCTACTGACATAAAAATTCATTTAAAGGGATTTTATAAAAAATTTGAGGATACTAAAAATAAAAAAGAAAAATTGTTATCGGTGGTTGATGAAAATATTTTGGATTTTGCTAGTGAAATAAAAAAATTTGCTGAAAATAAATTAAAGAGAAAATACAGTGATAGATTTATATACGCATTAGGTCTTCATTTAAGTGCTTTGTTTAAAAGAATAAAAAATAATATGGTTATACAGTCATTTGATGTAAAAGATTTTCTTAAGTATAAACAGGAAGAAATTGAGACTGCCTTTGAGATAAAAAGTTTAATCGAGAAAAAGTACAATATAATTGTTCCTGATGCAGAAGTTGGGTATATTACCATTTTATTGGTTAATATCGAAGAAGAGAAAGATGCACATGTTGGAATAATAGTTGCTGCTCATGGGGATAGTACAGCTAGCAGTATGGTAAATGTTGCAACAAGTTTGTTGGGGGATCTAATGGGAGAAAAAAAGGTAGAAGCAGTTGATATGCCACTTAATATTAGTCCGAATGAAATATTAAAAACTATTATTGAAAAAGTAAAAAAAATAAATTCTGGCAAGGGAGTTTTGTTGCTTGTTGATATGGGTTCTCTTTGCAATTTTGATACAGTTATAACTGAACAAACAGGCATAAAAGTAAAAATTTTAGATATGGTATCAACACCTACATTAATTGAGGCAATAAGAAAGTCATACGCATACGATTTAGATTTAGATAGTATTTACGAATCTCTAAAAGATTTTAGAGGATATGCAACAGAAGTTAAAAACAATAGCAATAAGGAAAAAGTTATAATAACGATTTGTTCTAGTGGTCAAGGAACAGCTATTAAATTAAAAGAACTTGTAAATGATATAGTTACTAATATAACCGACGAAAAAATTAATATTATTCCTGTTGGTATTAAAAATATGAAAAATGATTTATCAGAGATTAAAGATAAATATAATATAATTGCTTCCATAGGAATGAAAGATCCAAATCTGCCAGTACCATTTATATCTTTAGAAAGACTAATTGAAGATGATGGTGAAGAATTATTAAGAAAAATTGTATCTAATCATAGCATCAAAATTGTAAAGAAAGATCAAGACATAGCAGTTAGAAATCTTTGCAGGGATAGTTTAAATCAATTTTTAACATTTTTAAATCCAGACAAGATTATAAATTTGTTAATAAGATTTTGTAATAGATTGGAAATAGAGTTAAATAAACAATTTAGCAATACGATGAAGATAAAACTAATTATTCATACTGGCTGTGCTTTAGAACGAACAATTATAAATGATAGTATTAAATATAAAGATAGTGTATTAAATTTAAATAAGGATATAATAGAAAAAGTTAGAAATTGCAGTAAAATATTCTCAGACGCACTGAATATAAATTTAATAGATGATGAAATTTATTTAATTGCTGAAATGTTGTGTGAGCAACAGTATTAATATAATGTATCAAAAAAGTGTATCAAAAAATCAAACAGTGTATCGATATATTTGATGATTTTATTTAAAGTAAAAGTTCTACCTTATAAATCACGGCTTATAAGGTGGAACTTTTTTAATACACTTTTTTGGCATGATTTTTGCAATTAAAAATATACGAAAATATAAATACAGGAGGGTATATATATTGATAGCACTAATAATCGGAACACATGGGAAATTTTCAGAAGAATTAATTAAATCATCAGAGCTTATTTATGGCAAACAAACGAATGTTGCAAGCATAACTTTTGAGGCAGGTGAAAGTATTGAAAATTTGATATCTAAATATAAAAAAGTATTAAAAGAATTGAATACAACAGATGGTGCATTGTTTTTAGTTGACTTGTTTGGAGGAAGTCCATATAATGCTGCTATTGTTTTAGCAAATGAAAACGAAAAGATGGATGTAATTACAGGAGTTAATTTACCTATGTTGATTGAGGCATATGCTAGGAGATCGTCAGAGACTTTAGATGACTTGGTGGAACACCTGAAAGAAGCTTCAAAGCTTGGAATTAGAAATTTTAAAGAAAGTAAAAATTATTGTGAGGAGGAATTATGATGGAAATAGTTCTAGCAAGAATAGATGATAGATTAATACATGGGCAAGTAGCAACATTATGGGCTAAGGAAACAAAATGTAATAGAATTATAGTTTGTAATGATGAAGTTGCAAATGACCAGTTAAGGAAAACACTATTAATTCAAGTTGCACCACCTGGAGTTAAAGCAAATGTTTTAACGATTGAGAAAGCTATTGAAGTATATAAAAATCCTAAATACAATAGCTTTAAAGCTCTCCTTTTGTTTACAAATCCGACAGATGTATTAAAAATGGTAGAAGGGGGTGTAGATATAAAATCTGTAAACATAGGAGGTATGTCATTTAAGGATGGCAAGAAAATGATTACTAATGCGGTATCTGTTGATGAAAAAGATATTGAGGCTTTTAAAAAGTTACATGAAATGGGGATAGAACTTGAAATAAGAAAAGTTTCATCAGATCCCAAAATTGACTTAATGTCAAAAATATAAATATTGGAGGAGGAAAATAGATGAGTACGATACAATTAATACTGGTGATTTTGGTTGCTGCAATTGCTGGAATTGGTAGTGTACTTGATGAATTTCAGACTCATCGCCCACTTGTTGCATCAACACTTATAGGTATTATCTTGGGTGATGTTAAAACGGGAATCATTCTTGGAGGTACACTTGAAATGATTGCGCTTGGATGGATGAATATAGGTGCTGCAATGGCTCCTGATGCAGCGCTTGCAAGTGCTATCTCAACTATCTTAGTAATTGCAGGACATCAATCAATTGGAGCTGGTATTGCGATAGCAGTTCCAATTGCGGCGGCTGGACAAGTTTTAACAATATTAGCAAGAACAATAACTGTATTTTTTCAACATAGGGCTGACATATATGCAGAAAAAGGAGATCTAAGTGGAATAGACAGAAACCATCTTATTAGTTTATTGATACAGGCGGCTCGCGTGGCAATACCTGTAGCATTAGTAGCTTCGGTTGCTGGTACCAGTGGAGTTAATGCAATGTTAAATTCTATACCAGAAGTAGTAACGAGGGGATTACAGATTGCAGGAGGATTTATCGTTGTAGTAGGTTATGCAATGGTTATAAATATGATGGAAGCTAGATATCTGATGCCATTCTTTTTCTTAGGTTTTGTTATAGCAGCATTTACAAGCTTTAACTTGGTAGCATTGGGAATAATTGGTCTAGTAGCAGCAATTGTATATGTACAATTAAATCCAAAATATCAACAAATTGCAAGTGATGATTTAGATGAACTATAAAAAGAAATTAGAAAGGAATGATTGTCATTATGGAAGAAGCCAAAAAAAAATTAACTAAAAAAGACCTAATAAGTATGTTTATACGTTCTAATTTTCATCAAGGCTCCTGGAACTTTGAGAGAATGCAAGCATTAGGATTTTGTTTTGAGATGGTACCTATCATAAGAAGACTTTATAGTGGGGAAGAAAGAAAACAAGCAATTAAAAGGCATCTTGAATTTTTTAATACACATCCATATGTTACTGCACCTATATTAGGTGTAACAGCCGCAATGGAAGAAGAAAAAGCTAATGGTGCACCAATAGAAGATTCTACGATAAATGGTTTAAAAGTTGGTCTTATGGGTCCATTAGCTGGTGTAGGTGATCCTATATTTTGGGGAACAATAAGACCTGTATTTGCAGCACTAGGTGCTACTATAGCTATGACAGGTAATATACTTGGACCTATACTTTTCTTTGTCTTATTTAATGCTGTTAGACTTGCAGTAAGATGGTATGGTATAATGTATGGATATAAGCAAGGGGCTAATATAATAGCAGATATGCGTGGCAATAGATTACAGAAATTAACAGAAGGCGCAGCAATACTTGGATTATTTGTAATGGGTGCATTAGTTTCAAAATGGACCACGATAAATGTACCTGTGGTGGTTTCAAAAGTAGTTACTAACGGAAAGACTGTTACAACAACTGTACAAGACATATTAGATCAATTATTACCAGGACTTTTACCATTGTTGCTAACGTTTGCGACAATGTCACTATTAAAAAAGAAAGTCAATGCCATATGGATTATATTTGGATTTTTTGCAATAGGAATTTTAGGCTATGCTTTAGGGATACTTAAATAGTTATAAATTATACAATCATAACTACACGCTAGATGTGTGGTTATGATTGTATATTAGCTAAAATTAAGCAAGTACAAGTTAATTAAGAATTGTATTAAAAATAAGTTGGTTGAAATTATAAAAGTTAAGGATGGTATTAATATGGCAAAAGAAATAAAATTAGGTTTCATAGGGCTTGGATACATAGGGACGATTCATGCTACAGCTTGTTTTGCAATCCCTCTAATCTTTAAAAGATTACCATTTACAGTAAAATTTGGACAAGTTTGCAAGAATAACATAGATGACCTGCCGTATTTTTTTGAAGGTGGTGTAAAAACAATAGACGAACTTT
>JAAROH010007955.1_pt1 | contig 20689 bp, 19 predicted proteins | sample 7248631 | NCBI WGS metagenome assembly JAAROH01 (sample SAMN09772309, study PRJNA484901) | compost metagenome | isolation source: Vermicomposting unit | place: India
CTGAAAGTAGCTGGCGGATGCCGGCTACTTTCAGGAAGTTGTGGGCTAATGCCACTATCCTGGCCTCTTTTACATCAATTCGATTAATGAATTGATGCAGCATTTCTGGTGTTCATTCATTAGGTATATAATAACAAAGACAACTGATAAGTGAAGGAGTTCAAAAAAATGAAACATTTTTTTTGAAAATTATTTAAGAAGAAAATTTGCGTGATAATGTCAAAGAAATACTATAAGTATGTGTCTTAATCTATAAAATCATTTTTAATGTCTTGTTATGTATAAAATACCTATTGCAAATCTAATAGGAATTGCTTATAATTTACTGTACAGAATATAGTATATTGTTTTTTAAGGAAGATAGAGTATGTGGGAAAAATTTTATTCTAAAAATGGTTTAGCAGCAAAAAACATTGCCAAAGAATTGATAAAATTAAAAGTTGGAGATAAAATTCCTCGTATCTCTGACTACTGCGCCCAACTATCAATTGGCAGGGGAACTGTACAAAGTGCATTAAATTTATTGGTGGAAATGAAAGCGATTAAATTGGAAGCCAGAGGCCATTTAGGCACGTATCTAATTAGCAAGGACAACAATTTATTGCTTGAGATTGCCGGTATCGCCCCATTAATTGGCTCTATGCCGCTTCCATATTCAAGGAAATATGAAGGATTAGCGACAGGAATAGTGGAAGCATTTGAATCAACCGGAAAAACAATAAACTTAATTTATATGCGCGGCGGGTTGAATCGAATTGAGGCGGTTCGGACAAAGAGAAGTGATTTTGCAATTGTTTCTAAGATGACAGCAGATAATATCATTTCAGAATATCCAAATTTAAAAATTTTCAAGAAATTTGGAGCTAACAGTTATGTATCCGCTCATAAGATTTTCTTAGCTGATTCAGATCATCATGTAACTAATGATAAATTAAGAGTTGGCGTGGATATGGAGTCTCCAGATCAGATGCAGCTGACATTTGCTGAATTTGAAAACAGGAATGTCGAATATGTCAATGTCAATTATATGCAGTTATTCGATATGCTTAATTCAAAACAAATTGATGTAGCTGTTTGGAATGTCGATGACAAAAGAATGAATCAAACATTTCAAGCAATCGATTTTCAATCAGCGAAAGCGAAGAAAATTTCCCGAGACACAACAGAAGCTGTTATTGTGATTGATGGTGATAGAGAACAAGAAATAGCAGAAAAGTGGGATTCAGTTGATATTCAAAAAATACTGGACATACAAAAAAGTGTTGAAAAGGGGGAAAAAATACCACGCTATTAAAACATTATTTATCATTTACGGGATTAAAGATATTATCCGAAAATCAAACAGTATAAGACACTATAAAAATTTGCGTTTTATACAAGACACAAAATTTTTTAAAACAAAATACTAAATACAGTATATTGGAGGTTAAAGAAAAAGTGAATAGCATTCAAGTGAAAGAAAAGTTAACTATTTTATTAACAAGCAGTGTTATTACACAAAAAGCTTTTCATGTAACTTTAAATACATTTGATTACTTATCAAAAAAATTCAAAAAGGAGGTAATTGACAACTCGGAAATGTTTTGGACACATATGTCAATGGCTTTAACTAGAATGGAAAGGGGTGAATGCGAAGATGGTCCTTCCAATACAATCATGAATGAAGTGAATGAGACGCCTTATAAAGAGGATATAGAAGAAATTATAAACCATATAAATTCACTGGTTGGCCAAGAACTCCCTGAAGGAGAGCGTGTCTATTTTTATCTGCATCTTCATCGAGTTATTGAATCAAATAAATAGGAGGGGTTTTTCTATGGTGAGAATTGTAATAGGTGGACAGTTGAATAAACAAGCAATTGAAAAGCAAGTGAAAGAAATCGGAGGAAATAATGTAGAAGTATCCGTTAAAAGTGATTTGGAAGCAGTTATGGCTGTCAAAAACAAAAAAGCTGACTATTATATTGGTGCCTGTGAAACCGGATCAGGTGGAGCGCTTGCAATGGCAATTGCATTATTAGGCAAAGATAAATGCGTTACTTTGGCATCTCCAAGTACCATAAAAACCAAGGAAGAAATCGAAAAGGAAGTGAATGATGGCAAAATTGCATTTGGATTTACGGCATCATCTTCAAAAAATATATTGAATATACTAATTCCTGCTTTATTAAAATAATCAGCTTTCGCAGTTTTATATTTTCTAAACATTTGATGGAACTCACTTCAATCCCTGTAAAAATGCAAATTGTTTTTTTGGAACATGTGATTAATAAAAAGAAAGACACCTTTTTCTTTTGGGGAAAATATGGGTGACGAAACTTTTAACAAAAGAAAAAAGGTGTCATTTAAATGGTAATGAAAGAAACCTGCTTTACGCAATTACCAAAAGAAATTTCATAGTTAAATATATCATCTAAGAGAGGCTAATATCAAGAAATATATAGGCTATTCCTGTTTGTAAATCGATTTTTTCCAGTGTTTCAAAATAAAAATCAGTGAATCTGCGTAAAAAAGATACTATTTATCGTTTTTTACGTTCACTAACATTCTTTTTGTCTGCAGTTCTGTGAACGCAGTGAATGGCTTGCACTTTTAAGTGCTGATACAGCCTTGCCCAAATCATCCAATATGAAGTATTTTTTAAATCCGTATCCCTTAAAACCTAGGCAAGCAGCTGCAAGGCCGTTTTTATGACAAGTTGATGATTGATACAATCACTGTTTTTACATGATTTTGATGGATGATATCGGAAGAAGATCCGTTGGCAAACCTTTTGATAGTTTTGCGAAGATGTGCGAGACAAGGATGACATAAACGTTTTACATACACTGATCGATCCTTGTCAAGCACTTGCCAACAAGAAGTTTTTTGGATTGGGGCATTTTGAAAAATCAAATGAAGAAAAGGGTGGCATTTTCTACCTAATCATATCGGACAATGTCTAACAATGTGCGAAAGTTGAGTATAAAAAATGAATAAACAGAGGTGAGTAGAATGGATTTGAATCTCATTCAATGTATTGTCATAGTTGCTGTCGGTGCGTTAGGTTCTATTCTCGTAAACCGCGGGGTAGCGGTGTTTAATGACGGGTTGCGTCCCATTATGCCTGAATACCTTGAAAATCGAATGACAAGAGGAGAACTGGCTGCAACCAGTTTTGCATTGAGTTTTGGATTAATAGTCGGCTTCGGCATCCCTCTTTCTATAGGAGCTACGATTATTATTGGCCATAGTATTTTATTAGCGTGCGACATAATTGGAATTTGGACTCCAGATAATAAAATAGGAATGGTTACAGCCGGAGTTCTCGGTGCTGTTTATAGTATAGGAATAGTGTTAGGTTTGCAATTTGTCGTAGATTTATTTAACATGCTTCCAGTAAATTTCATAGATTCTTTAAGTCTTATCGGTAATCCGATTATTATTGCATTTACAGTATTTCCTGCTATTGCCGTTGGGTATCAGCACGGTTTAAAAAAAGCTGCTGTCACGGCGATTGTCACTTTAGCCTCCTTTTTGTTATTCGAAAAGTTTGGAACATTTAAAGTCGCAGGATACGATATTTCCCTTAGCCCTGAAGGAATGGCGTTATTAATAGGAATGTTAATGATGGTTTATTATGCCTCTAGAGTTAAAGGCGGAGAGGATACTACAAATGCCGATTTAGTAAATATTTTTAATGAACGTGTAAATCGAATTAAGAAGAATCGCTGGTTATTAGCTTTGATGGGTGGACTTGTTTCTTTAACATCTTCCATGTTGATTTTAGCAGTTGATGCAATGCCTCAAGCATTGATTAATAAAGGTCTTTATACAGAGGCAGCCATTGCTACATTTGCACGTGCGATCGGATTTATTCCTTTAGTTTTTTCAACTGCCATTGTAACGGGGGTTTATGGTTTAGCTGGTACGACATTAGTATTTGCAGTCGGTCTTATTTTCAGAGATATACCGATTTTGGCATTTGTGTTGGGTGCTTTAGTCATGTACTTGGAGGTCATATCATTATCAGCAGTATCAAAAAGTATGGATAAATTGCCTGGCGTACGCGAGATGGGAGAGCATATTCGAACTTCGCTGGCAGATGTTCTCGGAATTGCGATATTAATCGGCAGTGCAATGGCAGCGGAAAAAATTGCTCCAGGAATCGGGTTCTTTTGGGTCATTGGATTTTATTTAATCAACCGGATGGCATCAAAACCACTTGTTGAATTGGCTGTTGGGCCAATAGCGGTCATATTATTGGGGATCATCGTTAATCTTCTTTACGCAGTTGGTTTATGGCAGGTTGGTTAAATACAATGGCATCTCTCCAATCTCATTTTGGGATTGGAGAGATGTTCACTTGAAATTATTAAAAAAGGGGAAAGTATCTAATGTTGAAAAACGGGATTACCTATATGCATGAGCATACAACCATTGACCTTTCTGAAGTAAAAAATAATGAGGATTGCCGGTTGGATGTATTTCCTGAAACTGTAAAAGAATTTAAAAAATTATATGAAAAGGGTGTACGTAATATTATTGATGTAACCAATATCGGAATGGGGAGAAGTATTACATACGTCCAAAAGGTTTCAGAAGAAAGCGGGATTAATATTATTTTCGCTACTGGTTTCTATCAAGATTCTTTTTACCCGATTCAAGTATTTCGGGAAACAAAAGAAAAGCTGGCAGAAAGAATGATAAAGGAAATTGTCGAAGGAATAAAAGGAACAGATGCAAAAGCTGAAATTATTGGTGAAATTGGAACAAGTTATAATAAATGGACAGAAGCTGAGAAAAAAGTGTTTGAAGCAGTTGTCATCGCTCATAAGGAAACGAAAAAACCAATTTCTACACATACTTCTATCGGAACGTTAGGACATGAACAAGTGGAATTCTTTAAAAAGCATGAAGTAGATTTAAATCGAGTGGTCATAGGACATGTTGATTTAACAGGAGACGCCGATTATGTATTAAAAATGCTAAGAGAAGGAGTATATGTAGAATTTGACACAATAGGAAAAGAAAGTTACATGCCGGATCGCGTTCGAGCAGAAATGTTGAAAAAAATACAGGATAAAGGGTATATCGACAAAGTACTATTATCTATGGATATTACTAGAAAATCACATCTCGAATATAAAGGTGGATTAGGGTATTCCTATTTACTGGACACATTTGTCCCCCTTTTGCAATCTTATGGGATTACAAGTGAATCAATCGATAAAATGTTGATTCATAACCCACGTGCTTTTATGGAAGGGTAAGGTGAATGATTATGGAAACTTATCCGCTAAAGAGTATTTCTATTGAAGAAGCTAAGCGCAGACAGTTTAAGCTCGTTGATGTCATTACAAGGCATTTTCGCGGCGATGAAATGATTTCGCTTGGTGATCTAGGTGTTGTAAGAGGCATTAATAAACCAAAATTTACAAAAAAAGTAGAAGAAACATTAGCTGACTTCTTTGGCGTAGAGAAGGCATTATTGGTGCGCGGCGCTGGAACAGGTGCATTGAGGTTTGGTTTTATGAGTTTTTTGCAGCCGGGTGATCAGCTCCTTGTACATGATGCACCTATATATCCAACAAGCAAAACAACTTTAGAATCAATGGGGATAATGCCGATATATGCGGATTTTCACAATCATGAAGAAATCAAAAATACAATCAGGCAAAATCCAAAACTAAAAGGCGCATTGATTCAGCATACTAGGCAAAAAATTGATGATCATTATGATTTGGCTGAAACAATAAAAATAATACGTTCGGCTGATCCGGCTCTAATTATAATAACAGATGACAATTATGCTGCAATGAAAGTAGAAAATATTGGGGTGCAAGTCGGAGCGGATTTGTCCACCTTCTCAATGTTCAAGCTATTAGGTCCAGAAGGTGTTGGAATCATATTAGGGAAAAAGGATTTAATCAAGGAAATAGAAAAAATGAATTATTCCGGAGGAAGCCAAGTTCAAGGCTATGAAGCTTTGGAAGCATTAAGAGGTCTTGTATATGCTCCCGTTATGTTGGCTATACAAGCAAGCGTGAATGATCAATTAGTCCATGCCCTTAATAATGGAGCAGTAAAGGGTGTGAAAAGGGCTTATTTAGCCAATGCACAATCAAAAGTTTTACTTGTGGAATTTACTGAACCAATCGCAGAAGAAGTACTTTATCATGCCAATGAATTAGGGGCGGCACCCAATCCGGTCGGCGCCGAATCAAAATACGAAGTTGTGCCAATGTTTTATAGAGTTTCCGGCACTTTCTTATCGTCAGATCCAACATTAGCCAAAAAAATGATACGTATTAATCCATTAAGAAGCGGAGCGGAAACAATTTTAAGAATACTAGAGGAATCCATTCATCGGGCAACCGAAAATCATAAGGAAATATAGTAAAGGGGGATCAAAAATGAACAAAAGAGTCATTATTATTATATTGGACAGCTTAGGTGTCGGTTATATGGAAGATGCCAAAGACTATCACCCTTTAGATGTCGGCGCCAATACTTTTTATCATATTATTGATGTAGTGCCATCATTGAAAATTCCAAACTTTGAAAGATTAGGCATCAACAAAATTTTACATCATCCGAAATTAAAAAATGTTGATAATATTGCCAGTTACGGTGTTTTGAACCTTATGCATCAAGGAGCAGACAGTTTTGAAGGGCATAATGAAATTATGGGAACAAAACCAAAAAAAGCGTATTTAGCTCCTTTTGTTGAAAATATGGATCAAGTAAAACGTGCTCTAGAAAAAGAAGGATATAAAGTAACGATCCCAAATCCTGAATTGCCGTATCTATTAGTCAATGATTTAGTCATCGTCGCTGATAATATCGAAACTGATTACGGCCAAATTTATAATGTGAGTGCTCCGCTAGATTATATTCCGTTTGAAGAAGTATTAAAAATAGGGCAATGTGTGCGCAAAAATGTTAAAGTCAATCGTGTGATTGTCCTTGGTGGCGAAAATGTAACACCCGAACACTTGCAACGATCAGTAGAAAGACGGGAAGATGGATTAGTAGGGGTGAATTCACCTAAATCAAATGTATATAAACAAGGGTATCAAGTACGTCATTTAGGTTTTGGCATCTCTCCTGAATTTCAGCTGCCAACATTGGCGAAAAAAAGCGGAATGGAAGTTTCTCTTATTGGAAAAATGCAGGATGTCATTTATTGTGAAGGCGCCAATAGATTTCCGGGTGTCGATACGGAACAAGTAATGAAGGATATTTTACATGAAATGGACAATGTAAAACATGGAGTAATTGCTGCAACAGTACAAGAAACAGATTTGGCCGGACATGCACAGAATCCAGCCCGCTATGCGGATCGTATTGAAGTGGTCGATAGATATTTGCCGGAAATACTGGAAAAAATGACAGAACAGGACCTGTTGATTATGAGTGCGGATCATGGGAATGATCCTACGATTGGCCATAATCAACATACAAGAGAGAAAACGTATCTGTTAGTTTATCATAAACAAATATCCCCCGTTAAAATTGGAGAAAGAAAGACACTATCAGATATCGCTGCAACTTCTGCAGAGTATCTTGGACTTAATAAAACTGAAAACGGAACTTCATTCCTTCAAATATTGCAAAAAGGAAAGAGGAGACTGACGGATGTTTTTACAATCGACAATAATGCATAACAAAAAATTAATAGAAGCTGCATTGGACTTTCATCAGCAAGGAATTATCCCACCCAATACTTATGTAATAGATCTTGATACAGTAAAGAGGAATGCTAAAGCTTTATCTGAAAAAGCCAAAAAACAGGATATTGAACTATTTTTTATGACAAAACAATTTGGCCGCAATCCGTTGGTGGCGCAAGCTATTGTTGAATCAGGGATTGAGAAGGCAGTCGCCGTAGATCCATGGGAGGCCATGACTCTTAGTAAAAATGGCATTCAGATTGGCCATGTTGGACACCTCGTTCAAATACCTGTCCATATGATATCAACAATATTAAATCTTAATCCTGATTATGTTACAGTTTTTAGTTATGAAAATGCTCGAAATATAAGCAGAATTGCTCAACAGATGGGAAAAAAACAAAAAGTCTTTTTGCGCATTGCAAACAAAGACGATTATATATATAACGGTCAAGAAGGTGGATTCACATTTGAACAGTTAGTGAAAGATATTGAATCTATGGAAAAATTGGAAGGCATTGAAATAGCCGGTTTAACAAGTTTTCCTTGTATATTGATTCAAGATGATGTTCCAACCATTACTCCGAATGTCAAATCCATGCAGACTGCAAAATTGTTTTTAATGAATAGAGGATATGAAAAGCTTGAGATGAATATGCCAAGTGCCACTTCTACCGCAACAATGAAATTATTAAAGGAAAATGGTGCAACACAAGGAGAACCCGGTCATGCATTAATTGGAACGACTCCATTGCATGCTTCACAAAACTTGGAAGAAAAACCTGCGATGGTATATGTATCGGAGGTATCCCATTTATATAATAATCATGCATATGTTTTTGGCGGCGGATTTTATCCGCGTTCACATATGAAGGAAGCATTAGTTGGAACAAATAGACAAAATCTAAAGCGGGTTCCTACAATTGATAATGCTCCGACTAATATTGATTATTACGGCTCATTGGCGACAGACGGAGTACGAGTGGGAGATACGGTCATATATGCCTTTCGCACACAAGTATTTGTTACCAATGCCCATGTTGCCGTCTTAAAGAATATTTCCGCCAACCCTGAACTTGTAGGAATTTATGATTCTATGGGGAATTTAATCAATTGATCCAATAAAAATGATCATTTTTACTGCAAGAGCATGGTTGTTAATGGAAATTTTGGAGGAGATTTTAAATGTATCGAGCTGTCTTTCTGGATATAGACGGGACAATTTTGAATTCTAAAAATCAGCTTGAAGATGAAACCATAGAATCTATTCATAAAGTGCAAAAGAAGGGGATTATCGTTGGTTTGGCTTCAGGCAGGTCTTTAGAAGCCTCAAAAATTTATGGTGATAAATTACAGTGCTCGCTTTATGCTGCTTATAACGGCAGCCTTGTATTTTTAAATAATAAGATCATTCATGATGTAAAAATATCAGCAAAAGTTGCCTATGATCTTTGCAGCCAAACTTATCAATATGGAGGCAAGTATATTCACTTTTCGTACAGTACCTCACGATCTAATCAGCCTTTATATGAAGAACATTTACTGCCATTTGCAAAAAAGACAAATTTAGAGGATACGGATTGCGAAGCGCACCGATTAACTTTATATATAAATTCTGAACAACGTAAAGTTCTTAAAGAGAAAGTGCTGGAGGATTATGTTTTTGAAGAAGGAGATCGACTCGAGGTATATCCAAAAGGTTCTAAATGGACCGGTATTCAATCTGCCATTCAACAATTGAATATATTGCCTGAAGAAGTGATTGCAATCGGTAATGGGATAAATGATGTCGAAATGTTGGAATCATCTGGATTAGGAATCGCGATGGGAAATGCAACTGATTATGTAAAAAGTAAAGCAAACATGATTGTTGAAGATAATGATCATTATGGAGTAGCAAGAGCACTAAGAACGATTTTTAAAATATAAAATATTTTGTTCAAGAGTAAAGATTCCCATAATGATTTTGTAGAAAGGGGAAATGACGTGGAAATTATTAAAGTAAAAGATTATGAAGAAATGAGTGAGAAAGCAGCTAATATAGTCATAGAGCATATGAAAAGTTTGAAAAGACCAGTCATTGGTTTTGCAACAGGTTCAACTCCAATTGGTTTATATAATTGTTTGGTCAAAAAATATCAACAAAAGGAAGTTTCATTTAAACATGCAACTACTTTTAATTTAGATGAATACGTTGGGCTGCCTAAAGAAAATAAGAATAGTTACCACTATTATATGCATGAAAATTTATTCCAACATATTGATATTCAACCGGAAAATGTTCATATTCCTAATGGAATGGCTGAAGATTTGGAACAAGAGTGTATGACTTATGACAGATTAATTTCTAAAAATAGAATTGATATACAAATATTAGGACTGGGATTAAACGGCCATATTGGTTTTAATGAGCCAGGGACCAGCTTTAAAAGCAGAACGCATATTGTTAAACTGGATCAATCAACGCGAAAAGCAAATGCTAGATTCTTTCAGTCGATCGACGAAGTACCAACGAAAGCAATTACGATGGGAATTGAAACGATCATGGAAAGTAAGAAAATCTTGCTGCTTGTTTCTGGTAAAAAGAAAGCGGACGCCCTTGCAAGGCTATTGGGTAACAGTGATATTTCTGAAGAGTTTCCTGCTTCAATTTTAAGACAGCATAATGATGTGACAGTGATCGCAGATGAAGAGGCCTTGAAAAAAATAAATGAATAATATTTATTGTCTATTTTTAAGCTCCTTTTTTGCGAAAATAAATTCAGGGGTAGACTGTGTCTTTTGGGTTTCGAATCAAGGCGTAAGAGAAAAGATGTAATTGAAAAAAACTGCCGAAAATACGGCTTCACGTATAAACATTTTGTTCGTGTATTTACATGTAATTCTTTGTAAGGCTCTTTATTGAATAAGCAATCGATAAACAATGGAAAGCATTCATCGTCCAATAGCGATGGGTGCTTTTCCCTTTTGAGCTATCCATGACAATATTTGCAAATACATGATATTTCCAATTTCTTGATTCTTACCAAGCTGTTGATCATAATGGATTGCCTTTTTACTGATCGAATACTCTAGCTGCAATAAGATTTTTTTCTTCGCGGATTAATATAAAAGTAAAAAAAGAAAAAGGGGATGGATTATCTTGAAGCTATATATTCAAATGAGGAAAGCAGATTGAAGACATATTTGCAAGACTATGAAGTAAACGAGTAAATACAAGGCCAAAGTCTTGTTGTATTGGGCGATATTCATGAATAAACTAGATTTTTGCTTGCAAGCTGTTATTCCAAAAGTGGATGGATTAACCGAAAAGATAAAATCGGAAGAACCCCTCTATCCACGGCATGCTATTTCGGATATGTGGATATATCGAGGGTTTTGTTGAATAACGGTACAAAAATAAATGAAATATGTATGGATCAAGCATATAACGGATGGGATGGTCATATACAGATTGGTACACTGAACCTCTCCGAGAGGTATGGTTGGATCAATCTATATTTGGATGATTTGTCGGACATTCCGATTGGCTTAATAGGTGTGGAACAATGAATAAGCCATTTCATAAACCGAGAAACAACATATGCATATTCTTTCGTTGGATCATGATTTGGGAACAGATGAAAAAGGAAATATGCGAAGAATCGGTTATAATTTGGTTAAATATATTTGTGAAAAAGGTATAAGACCTGAAAACAGAATTTACATTAAATGTCGTGGAAAAGGAAAACATGTATCAAACCTTACTGGCCGCACAAAGAAGAGGGTTCATTGACAAGGATATTGAAATTTATCATTATCAGTTTGTTAGGAACAGGACTCGCGAAGAGAATGAAACATATTTATGTTGCTTTGTATATTTTAAGCATATAAATGTGTTGTTTTTTGTGTAGAATTACGTGTATCAAATAGATTAATAATGCATTTATTAAAGGAAAGGGGGATGGAAGGTGGGTGTTCATACATTGAAAAAAGAACAACATCCTATTGCTAACACGAATACATTGCATTTTTTTAAAACAAATGTTTTAAGCGTAACGGACATTTCGAGAACAAAAAAATTATCAGAAATACTGGATCTTTTTTCTAATGGTTTCACAGATGAAGTATTTGTTATTCAAAATGCAAAAAAGAAAAATGCACAAGCTGTAGTCGTCAATATAGATTATTTTGAAACATTGCTTCAAATGAAAGAAGTTTTAGAAGAAGCGCTTGATCAAGTCGTTATGGAAGAAGCCTATGCACGTAAAGATAAACCTGCAAATCAAACCTTATCAGATATTTTTGATGAAGACGATATGAATGTAAATGAATTAATGAAATTATTAGAGGAAGATGGATGTGAAGACACTTGAAGATTTGCAGGCATTGGTTTTAGAAAAATATAATGTCGATCTGAGATTTGTTGAAGATGTTAAACAAGATATTAAAGCGATTAACAAAGGACATAGGCAAACCGTTTTATTAGAAATATTAAAAAGAGCTAAGCAAGGCCCCCTATTCAAGCCTGACGGAGTTGCTGAATCTTTACATGGGGACTTACATGGTTTTGCAAGGATTAAATCAAAGTTATTAAATATTAGGGTGATTTATCGGCAAGTTGAAGGACGGCCGATAAGAATGGAAGTTATTGCAATTGGTCCTCGTGATAGGAAAAAGGCATATCGAATGGCTGCTGAACGTTTACAAAAATTCTTTATGGAAATGGATTAGCAGTTTTCTACCGCGGTGGAACCTCACACCCTCACTAAAGTGGCGTGCTTCTCCATGTTTCTATGAGAATTTCCTGCTTCATTACCTCGCAGCCTATCTCTACAGGCTTCGATCCACTCCTGCATTGATTGCGTAAAATATGCTTCGAGAATTCTCTACTGGCTGTACAATCTTTTTTAGAAAAATACTCTGTCAAACAATGACAAAAACAATTCCTGCTCCTATGAGTCAGGAGTTTCTTTGTTGTATTTTCTCCCTTTTTGTGACAAAAAACGGATTTACCGAAACATAGACCCTATATATAGAAGTTAGTAGTTTGTTTCGACATAGAGTGAAAAACCACGTCCAGAAATGACAGACATCACACCACTGCTGGCGAGAAAACCAAACAAAGGAACAAATTCAAAAAACAATTAGAACTGTTTGTTAAAATTATCTATTTTGTGTTTTGGGAGGCAGATTATTGAAAAAAAGACACATCGTTTAACTGATATGTCTTTTGCGAATAGGTTTCTATAAAATGCAATAGGCTTTCCCTGTTGCGATCCTCTCTTAATTTTTCTTCTCCTCTATGAAAAAAGAGATGGTGATTTTTTCTGGTTTACGGTTTTTGAGTGATAGAACCGATCTTTTTATCTATTATTAACGTTTTCAATAGGAAATTGAAATTGGAATTATCCAATAGTTTAGAAGGAGAAGAAAATGATGAATGAGGAAAAAATGAAAATGATTGAGTTGGCTGTGAAAGATTTGGTTTTGTAATGCACAAATTCAGGACACAAAACGGTCTTCTTTAATTGGATTATGTCAAAAATTATTTGAAAAAGCTCATCGGCCGGGATTCGATTCATCCTCAGTATCTAACGGGAGAGATAGTAACCTTCTGCACAGCACAGCAAGCACGGCAACATTTTTTTAGGAGAAACAGCAAAGTGGGAGTATTTTTTACAAGAAAATATGCATCCAGTCCCATCATTAGACAAGAATGCTGGAACGATCATGTTCCTAATTGGAACAATAAAAAGGGAACCATTTTCAAAACACCCGGGATACCGTCAATCCCGTCAAACGGAGAAGGAACAAAAAAAGGATTAAAGGCAAATGATAGTTTTTGATAAACTTTAAAAAACCCATCCCAAGAATGCTGGCGTCATAACAGCATTCTTGGGATTTGTTTGTAAAACATAGAATATTGGGAAAATTTTTGTTATGGGACAACTGAAGCTTTAAAACAGCAGAAATCCAATGGAGATCGGGATAAAACTGAAAATTAGAATCATGACGCAAAATCCCATAATATCTCGGATGTGGAGGCCTGCGATCGCTAAAATGGGAAGCGCCCAAAACGGCTGGATCATATTTGTCCAAGCATCTCCCCAGGCTACCCCCATTGCTGTTTTGGCCGGATCTGCTCCCAATTCCATTGCTGCCTGAATCATAATCGGTCCTTGAACCGCCCATTGCCCGCCCCCGGATGGAACAAAGATATTGATTAAGCCAGCGCTAAGAAAGGAGAGGTAAGGCAAGGTTTGTTCGGTCGAAACACTGACGAACCATAATGCGATTTGCTCAGACAATCCTGAATGAATCATCATTCCCATAATTCCAGCATAAAAGGGAAACTGGATGATAATCCCACCGGCGTTTTTAACGCCGTTTGCTACCGTATCCAGAAACCTTTTCGGTGTTTGATGAAGCAAAATTCCAAGGAAAAGGAAAATAAAATTGACGATATTAATGTTTAGGTTAAATCCGTTTACAGCAAAATGATAAACAATAAATGCAATTCCCATAATGCCGATGATCAGGGATATTGTCCGACTGTTTTCCAATTTTTCTGCTGGTGTCATAGGTGTCACATGCTCTACTGCTGCTGCTTCTTCATTTGGAATCACCCATTTCGTTCGATCTTCGAGCTGGCTCTCTGCATTTTTTAACAAATAACGGTTAAACAGCGGCAAGGTGATCAAAAGGGCAATAACAATAAACAAATTTGTCGGGCTAAAAAGGGTTTTCGTCACTGGGATCACGCCCATGGATTTCTCCAAAAAGTGGCCCGGGGTTGCAATGGTAAGTGGGATCGAACCGGAAAATCCCCCGTGCCAAATGAGGAATCCGCTGTATGCACTGGCAATTAAAATACGGTAGTCGACGGATGGAACATGCTTGGCAACATGTATGGCAAACAAAGCGCCGATCACCAGCCCGAAACCGTAATTAATCAGGCAGGCGATTAATGAAACAATGGTTACAAGCATGACGGCATGGACAGGGGTGCGTGCAAAGGTGCTTACTTTCGCCAAAAGCCTTTTAATGACGGGAGTGTTTGCTAATATATAGCCGGTTACAACCACAAGGGTCATCTGCATGGTAAATTCCAGTAAATCCCAAAAACCTAAACCCCAATGGGTGACCATGTCCACTGGACTGTTGTCTGTAAAGAAAACACCTAATAAATATACTAAAAACGTTAAAATAATAGCGAACAGCAAGGCATCAGGCAAATAACGCTGCACCACCCGGTTGAAAAAGGATGTAAGTGTCTTCAATGGTTTCTCCTCCCTTTAGCAAATAATAAATTCTGTTTGTTTTTTCCACCGGTTCCGTTAAAAAATAAGAGCAAGTAAATGAGTACATAATGGAATCGCTTTCAAAACTCCTTTTTGCATCCGCTTACATAAAAGTTTACACAGGGACAAAAGGTAAAGTAAAATAAATAAAATGAATCTTATTTATTACATTTGGGAATAAAAAGGGGGATTCGATGGAACTTCGGGACATTCAATCCTTTATTGAGGTGGCCAATCATCAGAGTTTTACAAAAGCTGCGGAGCACTCCTATTTATCCCAGCCGTCATTAAGTAAAGCCGTGAAAAAGCTGGAAGAGGAATTTCATATGGAACTATTGGAACGATCCACGAGGCATATTCAATTGACGGATGCAGGAAAAGTTGTTTATGAACAGGGAAAAAAGTTAATGAATATTTTGGAAGAAACGAAAATGCTGCTGGATGAACTGGCAAACGTCGCCATTGGAGAAATTAAAATCGGCATTCCTCCCCTTATTGGAACGTTGTTTTTCCCTTCCATTGCCGGAAACTTCCATCAACAATACCCGAATGTCAAATTGGAGTTGGTGGAGGTTGGCGCAAGGGTGGTAGAGCAGCTGGTAGAAGAGGGGGAAATTGATGTCGGCATTGTGGTTCTGCCGGTGGATGAATCCATTTTTCACATTTCTTCTTTTTTTACGGATGAATTTGTCCTTTTTATCCACAAGGATCATTCTCTGGCCTGCAAACAAAGGGTGTCCGTCAAAGAATTGGAGAAGGAAAGCTTTATATTATTTGCAAAAAACTTTACGTTGCATGAATTTATTATTAACACCTGCAAAAATTCTGGTTTTACCCCGAATATCGCCTATGAAAGTTCCCAATGGGATTTAATTTTGGAGCTTGTTTCATCAAAAATGGGGATCACATTGCTGCCGAAAGTGATAGGCGGAAAACAAAATAATCCGGATATTGTTATTATTCCCTTGAAAGAAAAGGTTCTTTGGCATCTTGGTATTATCACGAAAAAGGGTCGGTACCGCTCCTTTGCTTTGAAAAAATTGCTGGAGATGCTTACGGAACAAGAGAAGTGATATCTATACATTCCATTTCGAGTAACGTTGTATTTCAATGAATAAATAAACCGTTTCCTAATGATGGAAAGTGCCTTGGGACGGAAATTCCTTGACTATAGTCTTTCATTTTTTGTACAAAAGATATAATAAACATATAAATTGGTGGTGAATGAAAAAGTTATCCATACGACGAACATTGATAACCGTCTTTAAACGATTCTCTGTCAGGGGGACCAGCTGATTCAGCGGCACTAACTGTATCCACTCTGAGCCGTCAACTCAAGAGCGGATTACTTTTTTAAAAAAGACAGTATTGGTCCATCCACCCCCAGAGGAAATAGCGAGCATGAGAGATTCAAATAATGTCAAGGCATCCCCTTTCCTTCAGGGAGTGTCGATCCACCCTTGAGTTTTTCGTTTCTAGCAACTGCGTAAGAGGCATTCACACCATAATTAGGCCCCACACATAGATATACCAAACGAGTTTATTTAAAAATGAAAACAGGGTAACCTCATTCAATAATTTTATGGTACCCTGTGGAAGGATAGAAATCTTATTTTACCTTACATTTTTATGCTGAAATTATTTTCAGCTGTTTCAATATGATGATCGTATAACGAACGTTTTCTCGTATCCGGAACTAACAGACTTAAAATTAGGGATAATATAATGCCTCCCATCATAAATCCGCCAAAGACCCATGGGGAAGGACCGAAGGATTCGGCCATTGTTGTCCAAATCATTGGACCGAAACCAACAATGGCGGCTGCCACTTGATACCCGAAGGATAAACCTGTGTAGCGAACCTTTGCCGGAAATAATTCGGAGAATAAGGTGCCCTGTGTTGCGAAAATCGATGCCCAGATGATTCCCAGCATCACGCCTTGCATGATGTATAACCAGGAAGCGCCCTCGTCAACCAATGAAAAATAAGGGATAGATAAGATAAACAATAAAATTAATCCGACAATATAAATAAGCTTTCGGCCAATATAATCAGACAAGTATCCTACAACCGGAATGGTGATAATCATAGTCGCGCAGCCAATGGTAAGGGCTGTTAGTGCCACTTGGTTGGAATACCCCAAGTACACCGTAGAATAAGAAAGAATAAATGACATTAAGAATACATTGAAAAATCCGTCCCCAATTTTTAAACCGATAGCATGCAAAACACTTTTCCAATTCGTTTTGAACGTTTCCAAAAATGGTATTTTCGCAATTGCTCCAGCTTCCTTTTGTTGTTTGAAGGCAGGAGTCTCTTCAATTCCGCTTCGGATCCAGAGCGCGAGTCCAATCAGAACGACACTAAATAAAAACGGAATCCTCCATCCCCATGCCAAAAATTGTGTATTAGAAGTAAAATAACTAATAACCGTTAAGCTTAATGAACCGAGAACTAAACCGATAGGTACACCTAACTGGGGAATGGAACCATACAGTCCGCGAAGGCCTTTCGGGGCATATTCGGTGGCCAACAGAACAGCTCCACCCCATTCACCCCCAAGGGAAATACCTTGGATGAGCCTTAAAAGGACGAGTATAATCGGCGCCCAAATACCAATTTGCTCATAAGTAGGAAGAAGACCAATCAAAAATGAACTTCCGCCCATTCCAATAAGTGTAAATATTAAAGCGGCCTTTCTTCCCATCTTATCACCAAAATGACCGAAGATAATGCTGCCGATAGGTCTGGCTGCATAGCCAATGCCAAAGGTTGCAAAAGAAAGTAATAGTCCTACAGCCGGATCATGACTTGGAAAGAATAGAAATGAAAACACAAGTCCCGTAGCAGTACCATATAGGTAAAAATCATACCATTCAATGACAGACCCTGATAAGCTGGCAAACAAGATACGGATTTTGTTCATAAAAATACACCCCTCATCTCACATATCTAATAATCAAATTCAAATTCTCTTTTTGAGGGAATTCACGGTTATTTCATTATCGCTTGCACTGGAACGGCGGAATTCCATTAATGACATTCCGAGGTTTAAAATATTGGAAAAGCAGGTACATAAAAGTAAATTGAATGATTTTAAAGTAAATTTTCGGATTTCCTCAACAAATGTTTTTGAATTTTTCCGACAGACGTTCTAGGAAAGTCCTTCACAAACTCGATGGTATTCGGTATTTTAAATTTTGAAAGACGGTTCCGGCAATGTTCAATCAGCTCCTGTTCCGTCGTTTGTCTTCCTTCTTTTAAAATTACAAACGCTTTAATGGCCTCATCCCGCATCTCATCAGGCACACCGATGACAGCGGCTTCATACACGTCCGGATGTTCCATGATTACATTTTCTACTTCCATTGCCGCTACGTTTTCTCCAGCACGTTTGATCATATCCTTTTTTCGATCAACGAAGTAAAAATAACCGTTTTCTGTCATAATGGCGTTGTCCCCTGTATACAGCCAGCCGTCTTGAATAGTTTCGTTGGTTGCCTTTTCATTTTTGAAATACCCTTTCATAATAGTGCGCCCCGGAATGCCTTTTACAATGATCTGACCGGGTTTGTTGACCGGTACTTCTTTTCCCGCTTCATCCACAAGTTTGACTTCGGCGCTGAGGATAGGCTTTCCGATTCCGGTATTATCCTTTTGCCCATATAATGGATTCATTAATGGCGGTGCTACAGTTTCTGTCATTCCGTATAGCTGCAACAGCGGTACATTGTATTTTTGTTCAAATTCCTGCAGTTGTTCAGGCGTGACCGATTGGGCAAAGATGATTAAGCGGAGAGGATTTTCTTTGTCTGCCTCATCAAAACGCTGTGCTAAAATCATGCGGATGGGAGCTGCAAACAATGAACCGACCGTTGCATGCAACCTCTTTGCCTGCTTAAAATATTGGGAAGCACTGAACCGTTCCGTGATGGCAACACTTGCTCCAACGGTTAAGGCAGGCATAAACAGATAGTATTGGCCATTGCCATGAAAAAGAGGAAGTACGATCAAAGCCCTGTCTTCTGGGGTAAAGTTCAGGGTCTTCGAAACAGCCTCGCCAGTATAAAGATAATTGGCATGAGTAATCATGCATCCCTTCGGCTTAGAAGTTGTTCCCGAAGTATACATGATGGAGACAATATCATCGCTTTTGAGGGATATAGGAGGAATGTCTCCCTCTGCTTTTTCAATTAAATGATCCATGCTTATTTCTTTGTATAGATCATTTTTGCAGCGGCTTAACAATATTTTTTTAAGATTTGGCAATTTGCTTTGAATTGATTGAAATTTTTCCAAATACCCCTCTTCTGTAATTAGGAGAACCGATTCCGAGTGGGCTATTGTATATTCCATTTCATTTGCAGTCGAGAGGATGTTTGTTGGTACCATAACCGCACCGACTCTAGCCAATGAAAACCAGCAGACAATGAAGTCAGAACCATTTGGAAGATGGAGAGTAACCCGGTCGCCTTTTTGAATCCCTAAATCCAAAAGTACTCGGCTGAATTTATTCACTTTTTGCAAAAACGTCTGATAAGTATACATGGTGGTTTTTTTGTTATTATCTTCAAAGACAAGAAATGGTTTATCTCCGTGTAACCTGCATTTTTCATGAAGCAAATCGATAATCGTTCTTTCTCCAATAATATCCATCGATTTCACCCCCTATAGTAAACGCTTACAACGAAAATAGACTATAGTCTTTATAGACCATAGTTTATTTCAATATATTTGATTTGTCAATAATATTTTGTTAATTTAGAATATTTTGTATAATAGGTTTTCCAAGACCATTAGATATAATAAAAGACAAGTTGAGTTAGGAAAAAAGGGGATTTTTTTATGACATTAAATGCAAAGCAAAAAAAAGCGCTTAAAACCAAAAAAAGAATTTTGGAAACAGCTTTGGAGCTGTTTAGTCAAAAAGGATATAACCAAGTCACTGTGGATGAAATCGTCGAGAAAAGCAAAACGTCGAAGGGAGCCTTTTATGGCCATTTTGCTTCGAAGTCAGAAATTTTTTTGGAAAAGTTTAAGGAAATTGATAACTTTTATGATGAATTTTGCAAAACATTGCCGAATGATTTATCTGCTAAGGAAAAAATTATACGTCTTTCCATCACACAAATGAAGTATTTGAAAAACGATTTAGGGAAAGAGTTAATGCAAACGATTTATATGAATCCCCAAAGCGCCAAGTTTCTTGCGGATACGAATCGAAGATTATATCACATTCTTGAAAATTACTTACAAGAGGGACAGGAAAAAGGGGAGTTCACCGAAGATTTTTCAATACAAGAGCTGGCCATGATCATTTCCAGGTGCATGCGGGGAACTTTATATGATTGGTTTATTTTCGAAAAGGAACTAGATCCGGTCATCGAGATTGAAAAGATGCTTCAAGCGGTTTTTCAAGGAATTGAAAAATATTGATTCAAAAAATTACTAGAGCTTCAGGATCATAGGAAATTACTTATCCTTGATATGAAATTGAGCCATACTGATCATCCTTTTCTTCCTCTCTTATGTTTGAATGTTCTGACACTTCCAAGCATAAGAGAGGTTTTGAAAATTGGGAAATCAAGTGGCTCATTTTTTTATGTGGTCGATCCTCTGTAAAGTGACTTAATATTAAATGATCAAATTCAAACATACATCCTATATGTAAAAATTTGTGTTTTTTTGCATAGAGTGGTTCATCACCAAAAGATGTACTTGATTTTTACGTTAAAATGTGATAGAGGTCT
>JAAROH010007956.1_pt1 | contig 20675 bp, 14 predicted proteins | sample 7248631 | NCBI WGS metagenome assembly JAAROH01 (sample SAMN09772309, study PRJNA484901) | compost metagenome | isolation source: Vermicomposting unit | place: India
TGTTAATTTTAGTATTAGCTGCGAATACAAGTTTTGCCGGATTTCCGCAGCTTGTGCTTGTACTCTTTCAGCTTTAATTACCAAGCAATAGCATATTTTCTTCCTGAATTTTGAATAACGGCTTTAATTGCAGTAATACCTCCAATTGCGCCGCTAAGTCCAGCTACTGCCGCAACAATCGACCAAAGAGTTGAACCTCCAGAAACCAAATCAATAATAAGCCCTGCTGTAGCCTGTTTAATTCCGAGTTTAGTAGCTAATCATGCGAAAGATGAATTTACAGTTCCTATTTCAGTAGTAACTTGAGCTGCCATTAAACCTAATGCAAAAGTTAAAAGACTAGCAAAAAATCCTTTTTTTCAGGTCTACACATTGCTTCATTGATACTATCTCCTAAATTAGCAATTTTATACAAATACCTTCAATCCCCTAGATTACCATATATAGGGTTGATTGTAAATTAAATTCCATATTTCACAGCTATGAGGAGTAAATTTATCAATTTTCGGTAGTATTATGCAATTACGACTTATCCACAGTTGGTAAAATTTTCCAGTTAAATTTATTTACAAAAAGGGTCAAAAAGAACCAAATTTGCTTATTTTTTTAAAAAATGTGGATAACTTATTTTTGGGTGTTATGGTTAACTGCGTATGTGTAAAATTTTACTCGAAAGGCAGATGAGTAAAAAAATGGGAAGACGATCTAACATTTAAATGTACGCTTGTGGGCGAATACATTTAGAAAGAGGTCTTCCTATGGATATTATATCAATAATTGCTAGATTGTTAAAGGATACAAAAAGTCTTATTGAATTTGAAGAACAAGTGAAAATTCTGATCCAGAATGCCTTTACGCAATGGGTTGGGGAAATATTTGAGACGTTAGATAAAACAATTAAGCAAAAAAAGCTGGAGGATGGCTGGGAGTACTGCCGGAGTGATAACAGAAGCATTCAGTTTCTATTTGGAAATGTGACCTTTAAACGCTCACTCATGCATGACCAGAAAGGGAATTCACATTATCCTCTGGATGAATGGTTAGGGCTTTTACCACGCCAGCGATACAGCCCGTTAGTGGAGTTAAAGGTGGCAGAGTTGGCGAGTGAGAACACCTATCGGGAGGTAGCTGATATTTTAAAAGAGTGGACAGCCGTGAGTCTCAGTCACACAACGGTAGGGAACATGGTGAAACACGTAGGGAAAACGCAAGCTGAAGCCGACAAGGCACTTGTAGAAGAGCTAGAAATAGCTGATTCCCTACCTGAGGGAAAGAAGGTAGATTACCTGTTTTCCGAAGCTGATGGTATATTCGTCCGGGGACTAGAAAAGAAACAGGGGATGGAAGTCCACCACGCCATTCTCTATGAAGGATGGGAAACCAATGGCAAAAGAGTCTCTCTACACCATCCCGTTGTTATCATGACGACGGAATCCATCCAGACATTTTGGGATGAAGTCCAAGCCGTAGCAGCCAACACCTATTCCCTTGAAAAAGCTCGTGTCATAACAAATAGTGATGGAGGTGCGGGATACACAGCTGAACGGTTTCAAACAGCATTCTCACAGTCGGAATATCCGGTGCTCAACCAGCTGGATACCTACCACGTTGCACAAGCCATTGTAAGGACATTTGGGGGCGGAAAAAGCGAGATTAAAGAGCAAATTAGAAAAGCAATTCAAACGCATGACAGGGACCAATTCACGTTATATTTGGATACGTATGAGAGCACATTGACAGATGAAAAGAGCCTTAAGAAAATCAAGGAATTCCGTTCGTATATCTTGAAAAATTGGGAACGCATTTTTGACTGGAGAGACAAGGTTGAAAACGTGCCAGAAGGGGCAAGAGGCCTAGGGGCGATGGAATCAAACCAAAGGCATATCTCATTCAGAATGAAGAAACGGGGCATGCATTGGAGTAAAAAAGGCGCAGAAGCCATGGTAAAGGTGAAACAGGGCATGCTTAACGGGACATTGCGGGAAGCGTATTTGAAACACCGTACAAGAAGCACAAAAAAACAACGAAACTTGAAAAAAGCCATTAGGATGTCTCAAGTATTCAAGCAGCCTGTACGCCCGTCAATTGGCGTAAAGCGCGGATCTGTTGCCCTGTATTCAAGCCGTTCATCGGCTATGGGACATTTAAGCAAAATTTTAGAGCTTTCGTTTTAAGGCTGGCTAAGTGTGGGATGATCGTTGATGCGCACGGAATTTACGAGACTCCTATGGGAAAAGCGGGCCAGGAGAGACCCCGCAGCGAGGTACGAGCGAGGAGGCTCGCCGGCCGCCCGCGGAAAGCGAGTAAATTTCGCACGCATCAACATTCCCGTTATCTCTATACAGACATATTAAGGCAATTTCAGAACAGCCTCACTGAGCCAAGAAAACAAGCAAGTAAGGTAGCCGAAAGTGTACAAAAAGAGTGTCTTGGAATACCCGATATTTAAACCCTATCGAGAAAAACTTGACACATACCAGCATCTTCCGCTTGTTGCTGGGCTCCTTGAGATACGGTAAGATTAACTTCCGCCATTAAATTGGATTGCTTCGTTGAGTCACTTGCTGTATCAATGACCACATCAGTAAGTTTTTGAATTTCCTCGATCGATTCTTGAAAATCACGAATCGTTTTCGTAAACACATCCAAAATATATGACAAATGAGGGTTATTCATAGATATAAGATTTTTCTTATTCTGATCCTGTAAATCTCCTTCTTTAATAAATTCAGCTAATATTTTTGAATGGTCTTGTTTACGTGATTGAAGAAGATAAATGAGGATAACGCCAATAATTCCTAATGATAATAAAATATTTCCGGCTATAGGGTAAATTAGTTGTAGGATAGGGGCAACTATCAAAATGAAAAATAAAGCCAACAGTTGTTTTTTTATGGATGTCACATAGACCAACTCCTTGAAATGTTTAATCGGATGAAAAATGTAACGCTATTTTTGCGAAGCGCTTTCAAATTACTATAAGCATATATTACCATATTTATTTCTTTATAAGGTGACAATTTCTAACATATTTTTTGCATTTTCTGGAATTGTAAAAATCATCAATACTGTTTTATCTATGTAAATGGTGGAATTTCCGGAAATCAATCTAGTTTTTTCGGCGAGACCACCCACACGTCTTTAGGATGCGATACCCAATTAAAATTTTGCAATAATAGAGTCGATATAACCAGCATTATTAAGAGTTTTGAAAATTTAATAGGCCGTTTGTATTAAAAATGACGGTGTGCTATAGTTACATTAAAAAAGAAATTTTCCTTATTTATTTTTGGTGAGTATTGAAAAGGCTTGCTATTTTTGTCACTTCCTTTAATTTGAAATGTCCATCCGAAACTAAAGTGAGAGGGGTTAGGAATGATACGGATTGCCATCGTTGAGGATGATCATAATTATAAAGAACAGTTAATTGACTTTCTTCATAAGTTTAAACAAGAACAAGGTGAAACAATTTCAATCGAAACTTATAATGATGGAGATGAAATCGTTGAAAACTATCATGCCCAATATGACATCATTCTAATGGATGTGCAAATGCAATTTATGGACGGGATGTCAGCGGCAGAGGAAATAAGAAAAATAGATTCCGAAGTTGTTATCATTTTTATCACGAATTTGGCCCAATATGCGATTAAAGGGTATGCTGTGGACGCTTTGGACTATATTTTAAAACCGATTTCCTATTTTCAGTTTTCACAACGATTAACTCGGGCGATTGAGCGAATGAAAAAAAGAGAAGCCCAATTTATTACTGTACGAATCAAAGGAGGAGTACGGCGATTTCAAGTTTCTGATATTTATTATATTGAAAGCTTTGGACATCAATTAATCTTTTATACAAAAGAAGGCGAGTTCACCTCATCCGGAACGATGAAAGATTTAGAAAAGGAAATGGCTGACTTTCATTTCTTTCGGGGCAATAAAGGTTATTTAATAAACTTAGCTCATGTTGAAGGAATGAATGAAAACTGTGCCGTTGTTAGAGGGAAGGATCTTTTGATCAGCCGTCCAAGAAGGAAAGCATTCATGGAAGCGTTAGCTAATTATTGGGGCGAGGTGATTAAATGACTAATGTCATTCCGGATATACCGAGAATCTATACAGCCTTGGCCGAATGGATGGCCTGCCTCATTTATATCTCATTATTAAAAAAGCGATTAACCGGTTGGAAACTGATAACATTTTCCGTTTGTACACTATTCATCCAATCTATTTTTTTAGTTATAACGAGAGATTTACCGATTGTTTTTTGGATTCCGTGTATGATCATGGCAATCGGTATGATGCTTTTTTTCATTTTTTTTAGTTGTGATATTACGATTTTTGAAGCAGGTTATTTTAGCGTAAGAGCATTTGTCGCTGCAGAACTGATTGCTTCTTTGGAATGGCAAGTGCATTTCTTTTTTTGGAATGCAGAAAAAGCGACTTTGCCAATGGAATTACTATTATTATTTGCCATCTATGGAGTAGCATTTTTATTCATTTGGTTTCTGGAAAAACGTCAAGTTCCGATTGATGGAAAATTAAATATAAGACAGCACGAATTATGGTCAACGGTTGTGATCGGGGCGGCCGTCTTTGCCATGAGTAATTTAAGTTTCATAACGACGAGAACACCGTTTAGTGGGCAATATGCGCAAGAAATCTTTAACATTCGTACATTGGTAGATTTAGGTGGATTTGCCATTCTTTACGCTTACCATATTCAATTAAATGAATTACGCGTCAGACATGAATTAAAAGCAGTGCAAAATATTTTGCAAAATCAGTTTGTTCAATATCAACAATCAAAAGAAAGTATTGAAATGATCAATTTTAAATACCACGACTTAAAAAACCAAATTATTGCGCTTAAAGCAGAAAAAGATGCAGATAAGCGCAATGAGTTTTTAACAAAAATGGAGAATGACATTAAGCTGTACGAGGCACAAAATAAAACGGGGAATCATGTATTAGATACATTGTTAACCAGTAAAAATATGAATTGTATGAAAAACGGGATTACGCTAACCTGTGTAGCAGACGGAACATTACTGAATTTCATGGATGTCGTCGATATTTGTACGATTTTCGGAAATGCGCTCGATAATGCAATTGAATACGAACAAAAAATAGCTGATAAAGAAAAACGATTAATCCATGTTTCTGTTTTTGCACAAAAGGGATTTTTGATGATTCGTATTGAAAATTATTTCGAAGGCGAGCTCAAGCTTGAAGGGGACTTGCCGGTCACGACAAAAAAGGATACGTTTAATCATGGTTACGGGCTGAAAAGTATTCGCTATGCGGTTCAGAAGTATGGCGGTGTCGTTAGTGTAGATCAAAAAGATCATTGGTTTGAACTAAAGATCCTCATACCTTTGAAAAACGAAAAATCGGATCTTTGGAAGAATTTTCATGGCTTGGATAAGACTCAATGTCAATCCAGGCCATTTCTATTTAAAAAGGCTCTTTTATCGTTCAGCAACATTCGGTCAAGATTTTTCAAAAGAAAATGCAATAACAGTTTGTGCAAAAAAATGAACAGTTTATGCAACGTATTTTTACAAACAAAATAACATGATAACATTTGACTATGTTTTAATGTCGGCAAAGTTGCGGCTATCCTAATCAGACCGGATAAGCTTAATAGAAACGAACTACTTTCCAATTAATTTCCAGCTATATAAAATGGGACTTCTATCTCTATGCTGAATCCTTTAGGTCATATTGTCCTTAAATTAAATATTTGGAGGTAATTATCATTGCGAAAATCGATTACATATCGAATTTTGATTATACTCATTTTTTTATTGTTTCTTTTTCTATTTAATACTGTCATAAGTGGTGTTACGAACAGCCAAGTACAGTTATCATCTGCCCTGTTTTCAAACTACTTTGTAAAAATAGAAGGGGAGCAGGTAAAAATAGCCAAAGAAATAGGGGAAATTAAATTATCAGTTGATCGGTATATTCAAGGAACAGTGAATGATCCAAAAGAAGTGTCTGAAAAGATACAAAATAATATTGAAAAAGTAAGAAATAGTTTAAAGATAATTGCAAATAAAAGCGATGGGTTTTCCGAAAAGGCGATGAATGATGAACTTAAGAATGCTTTTGCTCCTTACTTAAAGAATATGGAAGCGTTTTTGGAACAAGCTACGAATATTGCAGAAGATATTTCAAATGGTGATATTCCATCAGTAAAAGAAAAATATCTAACATATGAGTCACTATTAGAAGAAATGCATGCCGCAGAGACCGATTATCAAACGGTTTTAGATAAAAGTATTGACCACGAAGGTAGTCTCATCCACTCCCGAGTTTACAGATCCACTATTATCGTTTGGGTAATGGGAGTAATTTTTATCGCAGCAGTTGCAATAGCTGTTTGGATTTCAAAAAAGACGATTATATCACCGTTAAAAAACGCAACAACGAGTTTAAATCATATCATTCAAAAGCTCGAAAATAATGAAGGCGATTTAACAGTTCGCATTGAAAACCGTTCTGAAGATGAAGTCGGACAGATGGTTAAAGGTATCAATCAATTTTTAGATGCTTTACAAAATGCTATGATTTCTATTAAATCCGGTTCCAAGTTCATTTATCAATCTACTGAAAATATTAGTCAGCAAATATTAGAATGTAAAGATTCTACATCCAGTATTTCTGCCGGATTAACTGAATTAACCGCAAGTATGGAAGAAATAAGCAGTACGATCCAGAATGTCGATTATGGCGCTCAAGAAGTCCTATCCGCCTCTAACGATATTGCCGATGAGGCCAAAACAAATTTAACGCATGTCAGTAGTATTGTTGAACAAGCAGATGTAATTCAAATACAAACGATAGAAAGTAAAAAACAGACAGAAGAGGTTCTTCAAGATATTAACAAATCAATGAGTTTGTCTATAGAGAATAGCCGTTCGGTAAAAAGAATTAATGAACTTACGGCAGATATTTTAGAAATTTCCAATCAAACGAACTTACTTGCTTTGAATGCATCGATTGAAGCAGCGAGAGCAGGAGAATCAGGAAAAGGGTTTGCAGTAGTTGCTGAAGAAATTAGGAAACTATCAGAGAGTACCAAGGAGATTGCAAGTAATATTCAAAATATCAATTCGCTAGTCATTCATGCTGTAGATGAACTTGTAAATAATGGCGAAAAACTGTTGTCCTATATTACGGAAAACGTTCTGCCTGATTATGATGGGTTTGTAAATATCGCAAATAAATATAAACAAAATATTGATACAATAAATGCTATGTTAACTCGCTATCAAGAAAAGTCCGGCGATTTGAGGAGAATTTCAAATAATATGGCTGAAGGTATTGAAGGAATCACTTTAGCAGTGGAGGAAAGTGTAAGAGTCATGGTTCAATCAAGTGATGATACCGCTATGTTATTAAACTCAATAACGGTCATTTCTGATGAATCTTCAAGAAATTGGGAAATTGTAGATACCTTAAATAAACAGGTGGATAAGTTTAAAAAAGTTGAAAAAGAGACATTGGAACAACCTGCTAAATAAGTTAGTTCGTTTTATCTTTACCTTGGTTATGTAGTTTGCTAATTTTTATTATGTGGATCAAAAATTGACTTGAACTAAAGATTTCATACCTTAGTGAATCGAATATTGGATGAATTTTCTTGGCTTGGATATGACTCAATGTCAATCCAAGCCTTTTCTGTTAAAATATAGATTTTATTATTCAGCATTCATTTCAGAGCAAGATTTATAAATAGAAAACGCTTTTACAGTTTATGCAAAAATCCATGCAGTTCGTGCAAGTAAATTTTATAAGAAAAAAACTGTGTTAGTATAAGAATGTCAAATATGAGGAAGGAAGAAAGGGCTTAAATTTTTTTGAGGATATGGAGAAATTATGAAGCTATTATTATATTTTTGAAAATGAATACGCTTAAAATCCTCTGAAAATTTAAGTTTTCGCAAAGATTTCTTCCACATAAAAAAATACTATATTAAGTGAGGGGGAGTAATTACATGAGTAAAACCAAGAATAAAAAAAGATCTCGCATTATTTGGAGATCGGTTTTGTCTGTTTTGTTGGTAATTGCTATTGGGGCAAATATTGCCTTGTATCATTTTTCAGATGTTATTTCAGCTTATTTTTCTACGATTGACATGGATAGTAAGGAAGCGGTTGCTGCACGTGAGACATCAACAAAATTAGTTGAAAAAATTGCTGATGAAGGTATTGTCCTTCTTAAAAATGATGACAATACACTTCCACTTAAAACTTCACAAGAAAAAAAGACGAAGGTAAACGTTTTTGGATGGAGTTTTACAAATCCAATCTATGGTGGGACTGGTTCCGGTTCAGCGGATGCTTCTACAGCCGTTACACCAAAGGCGGGACTAGAGTCTGCAGGATTTGAAGTGAATGAACAATTATATAAAGCATATGTAGATACAGGTTTAGAAAGACCAATGGTAGGAATGAATGGTCAAGATTGGACGATTCCAGAACCTGAACCAACAAAATTTTATACAAATGAACTTATGAGACAAGCTAAGGAATTTTCCGATACCGCTATCATCTTTATTGCTCGTTCCGGTGGTGAGGGTGCAGATCTTCCGGTAAGTTTAGATGGTGAAGATACCTTTGATCCAGAGGGCGGAGCATTCGGTGCTACGGGCGTAAGATATGGGAATAAAGATGATCTTGACGCAAATAAACATTACTTGGAACTAAGTAACCGTGAAAAAGGGATGATTGATGCAGTTACAGCAAACTTTGATAACGTTATTCTTGTTGTCAATAGTTCCAATACATTTGAGCTTGGCTGGGTTAAAGATTATAGCCAAATTAAAAGTGTGGTCAATATTGCCGGTCCAGGTCAAAATGGCTTCACTTCTCTTGGTAAAGTTCTTGCCGGGCAAGTTAATCCATCAGGTAGGACAGTCGATATTTATACTGCTGATTTGTTGAAAAACCCGGCAATGAGTAGTTTCGGTGATCAATACTATGTACTTAAAAACGAAGATGGATCATATTCTATTGCAACTGATAAACAAAAAGTAAAATTAAATTACGTTGATTATAAAGAGGGCGTTTATTTAGGATACCGTTTTTATGAAACAGCCGCCGATGAAGGTGCAATTAATTATGATGAAGAAGTTGTTTATCCGTTCGGTTATGGTTTAAGTTATACAGAGTTTGCACAAGAAGTTGTACCAAATAGTTTAAAATGGGATGATGAAAATATTTCGGTTGATGTAAAAGTAACTAATACAGGTTCAGTGGAAGGTAAAGAGGTGGTTCAGTTGTACTACTCAGCACCTTACACAGGAAAAATTGAAAAACCATCAAAAGTTCTTGGTGCTTTTGCTAAGACAGATGTGATTAAACCAGGTGAATCAGAAACGATAACTCTATCATTTAAGGTAGAAGATATGGCATCTTATGATTCAAATAAAGTTTATACATCAAATGGTGGATATGTTCTAGAGGCGGGAGAATATTCCTTAATGCTTATGAAGAACTCTCATGAAAAAATTACGGATGTAGCTTCTAAGGAACTCTCTCAAGTTACTTATGATACAGAAGGTCGTTCCAGTGATCAACAAGTTGCTGTGAATCGGTTAGACAACGAACTAACAGGTGAAGGTAGTCTAACTAAGGTTCTTTCAAGAGCTAATGGTTTTGCAAATCTAAATGAAGTACTTACACAAGATCAAACTTATACGGTTAAAGATGCAGAGAACAAAACAATGACGGTAAAAGGTAAAGTTACAACTACTAATTTTGTTAATTATATAAACGGAATCAGATATGATGTACCTGCTGATACAAATGACAAAGCACCAACTACAGGAGCAGATAACGGAAAGACATTAAAAGATTTTGTAGGTGTCGAATACAATGATAAAAGTTGGGATGAATTACTTGATCAATTAACAGTGGATGATTTAGTAAACATTACGACTCTTGGCGGATACAGAACCGTTGAAATTGAATCAGTAGGTAAACCTGCGACTTTAGACTATGACGGGCCAGCAGCTATAAATAATATGAATATGGCTGCGAATGGCCAATCCGGTATCGCATTCCCTGCAGAAGTTATGCTTGCATCGACTTGGAATGTTGATTTAGCAAAACAAATGGGCGAAAGTATTGGTGCTGAGGCACAAGCTTACGGTGTAACTGGTTGGTACGCACCTGCTATGAATATTCATCGTACCGCATTTGCCGGACGTAACTTTGAATATTATTCAGAAGACGGACTTCTTGCCGGTAAAATGGCAGCAGCTGTAACAAATGGTTTCCAAAGTAAAGGCGGCTATGTATATATTAAACATTTTGCTTTAAATGACCAAGAAACAAATCGTACAAATGGTGTTTTAACATGGGCTAATGAACAAACCGTTCGCGAAGTTTACTTAAAACCATTTGAACTTGCGGTTAAAGAAGGTGGAGCCGGAGCTGTAATGTCTTCTTTTAACAGTATCGGTAATACATGGGCAGGTGCTAGCTCGGGTCTGTTAAAAGAAATCCTTCGTAACGAATGGGGATTCACTGGTTTGGTTGTGACTGATTTCTATATGATTAATGCCTATCCTTATATGAATTATGAACTGGGTATCCGTAGTGGAAATGACTTGTATTTAACGGGTGCAGCACCTGTTGGCGTGGCCAAAGTTAATACCGATAGCAATGACACTATATGGGCGATGAGAGATGCAGCTCATAGTATCTTATACACTGTTGCAAACAGTAGTGCAATAGACAATCCGATGAGTTCAGAAACTCCAACATGGGTTAAGATCACCATTGCGGTTGATGTTCTTCTTGCTTTAGGTATCGGTATCGGTTTCTTCTTAACATTCCGAAATGGAAAGAAAAAAGGAAAAGAAAATGCTGCTTAAAGCATAATAACTCGAATAAAAGAAAAATTAGGCGGTACTTCATCCGGGGTACCGCCCAAAAAATAAAAAAGAGGAATGACTATGAAATATAAAGATATCATTCGAGAAATGACCCTGGAAGAAAAAGCCTCACTTATGTCAGGAAAAGATTTCTGGCAATCGCAAAATATTGATCGTCTTGGCATCCCCAGTATGTTTCTTGCGGATGGTCCGCATGGGGTTCGGAAACAGGCTGCTGCAGCCGATCATCTGGGCTTAAATGCAAGTATTCCGGCAACTTGTTTTCCAACAGCTGCAACCGTTGCGAATAGTTGGAATGTGGAACTTGTTGAAAAAATGGGCAAATATCTTGGGAAAGAGGCAGTTGCTCAGAAAGTCAATGTTTTGCTGGGGCCAGGTATTAATATGAAAAGAAACCCATTGTGTGGAAGAAACTTTGAATATTACAGTGAAGATCCATATCTTGCCGGAAAAATGGCTGCCGGGCTCATTCGCGGAATTCAATTGAATGGAATTTCCGCTTGTGTGAAGCATTTTGCCGTCAATAATCAAGAAGAAAGACGGATGGTCATTGACACAATTGTCGACGAGCGGACACTCCGAGAAATTTATTTAACAGCTTTTGAAATTGCTGTTAAAGAAGGAAAAACGAAAACGGTGATGTCTTCCTATAATATGTTAAATGGTACACATACAAATGAAAATATCCATTTAATGAAAGACATTCTCCGTGATGAATGGGGGTTTGATGGTGTCGTCGTAACAGATTGGGGTGGAAACAATGATCGTGTTTCGGGACTCCTCGCCGGGAATGAATTAGAAATGCCGACAACAGACGGTGAAACCGATAAAGAAATCGTCGAAGCAATAAAAAGCGGAAAAATTCAAGAAGAAGTGTTAGATGAATGTGTCGACCGCTTATTGGATCTTATTTTCACGACAGAAAAAGTATTTGAAAAGCCTCATATCGATTTTGACACGAAAGAACATCATCAAATGGCCCAAAAAGTGGCCGAAGAATCCATTATCCTATTAAAAAATGAAGGAAATATTTTACCATTAAAAAAAGATGCAAAAGTAGCCGTGATTGGTGATTTTGCAGAAGAGGCAAGGTATCAAGGGGCCGGTTCATCCATTGTCAATCCGACCATTTTAAATCATACATTGGATTGCCTTGATGAATCCGGTATCAAAGCTATTGGCTTCGAACCGGGTTTTGAACGATACGGGAAAAAGAATAAGAAAAAAATAGCTAAGGCATGTGAACTGGCAAGTCGTGCCGATGTCGTTCTATTATATATCGGATTAGATGAAGTGACAGAGGCTGAAGGATTAGATCGGGAAAATATGAAAATCCCGGAAAATCAGGTCGAATTATTACATGCTATTTATGAGGTAAACCGGAATATTGTTGTTGTTCTTTCATGCGGTTCGGCTGTAGAAATGCCTTGGATTGATAGAGTGAAGGGGCTCGTCCACGGATATTTAAGTGGGCAAGCGGGGGCTAAGGCAGTCTTGAACGTACTAACCGGAAAAGTCAACCCATCCGGTAAATTAGCAGAAAGCTACCCAATCCGTTATGAAGATACCCCTTCCTATCATCACTTCCCTGGCAAAGAAGTAAGTGTCGAATATCGGGAAGGACCATACATTGGCTATCGTTATTATGATACAGCGAATGTCCCGGTATTGTTCCCGTTTGGCTACGGGCTAAGTTATACAACGTTTGCGTATGCCGATCTTAAGGTAAGCCGCAAAGGAGTAACATTTAGCATAACGAATACCGGAAATCACGCCGGATCAGAAATTGCTCAACTGTATGTTGGTTGTAAGTCTGATGCAATTTTTAGACCAAAAAAGGAATTAAAAGGATTTAAGAAAGTTTATCTTCAACCGGGTGAAACAAAGGAAGTTATCATTTCTTTTGATGATAAAACATTTCGTTATTTTAACGTAAAAACTAATCAATGGGAAATTGAGGATGCTGAATATGAAATAATGATTGGTGCTTCAAGTGTAGATATAAGATTGAAAGGAAATCTACATGTCGAAGGAACCGCAGCACCCGTACCGTATGAAAAAGAAAAACTGCCATCTTATTATTCTGGAAAAGTAAGTAATGTCAGTTTAGAAGAGTTTGAACATTTGATGGGCAGAAAAGTTCCTAATCCGAAATGGGACCGTTCAAAACCGCTTGGATATAATGACACGATTGCACAATGCCAATATGCAAAAGGTGGTTTTGCAAGATTTGCCTTTCATCTTATAAAATTTGCCCATTGGTTTTTAAGAAAAATTGGAAAAAGAAGCACGGCCAATCTCATCATCATGTCTGTTTATCATATGCCATTTCGGGGGATTTCCAGAATGACCGGCGGCATGATTAACATGCCAATGCTCGATGGCCTTTTAATGATTGTAAACGGACATTTCTTTAAAGGACTAAATTATTTCTTAAAGCAAAGAAAATTAATGTTAAAAGAAAAAAGTTCTTTAACCCGTGAAACTGACGCAGTTAAGGAGATGTAATCATGGCGAGTGGTAAAATCAAACAAAATAAAATGGTTGCGGGAATGATTGATATATGGGTAAAATACAAAGAGAAGCACCCGAATATTGCGCAGTTTCTAGTGTTTTTTATGTTAAGTAACGGGGTAACAGTTTTACAATTTGTATTAATGCCTTTATTAAAAAGTTTTTTTGGGCAAACACCATTGGTAGACACAAATTTTCAGATTATGCAATTTGGGCACAATTTTGATGGTAGTCCTTATTATGTTTTTGACTATGCAGCGGGGTCCCTATCTAATGGTGGCGGTGGCGGTCTTGCTTATTTCCTTGCCGTTCAAATTACAATCGGTATTGCACAAGTCATAAACTTTTTTGCCCAAAGAAATATAACATTTAAGTCGAATAGTAATATTTGGAAAGCCGCTTTTTGGTATGTCGTTGCTTATATTTTAATAACTATCGGTGCTGCAGCAGCTCAAGGTTTCTACAAAGCGCCAATCTATAACTTACTCATGAATACATGGGGATGGGGCTCTGCTGGTGAAACGACTGCCGATATTATTACAATGCTCATTAACAGCGCAATTTCCTTCTGGGTATTTTTCCCGATCTTTAAAATTATTTTCAAAAATGAATCGGAAAAGTAGAAACCTAGGTTCAAAAAAAGGTAGTGTGATAGATGAAATTATTATCAGTCGTTATTCCTTGTTATAATTCACAAGAATATATGAGAAATTGCATTGACTCCCTGTTGCCCGGGGGGGAGGATGTGGAATTGCTGATAGTAAATGACGGGTCCCGGGATCAAACAGCAGTAATTGCCAATGAATATGCAAAAAAATATCCAACTATTGTGAAAGCAATCCATCAAGAAAACGCCGGTCATGGTGGGGCTGTTAATACCGGTATTCGTCATGCTTCAGGTTTATATCTAAAAGTTGTGGACAGTGATGACTGGGTCGATTACCCATCGTATATGAAAATCTTGCACAAACTGAAAACGATGGCGAGAAATCATACGGTTGTTGATATGGTGGTCAGCAATTTTGTATTTGAAAAAGAAGGAAAGAAAAACAAGAAAGTAATGAAATATGAAAATGTCTTTCCGCAAAATCGGATTTTTTCATGGGACGATATCGGTCGTTTTCGTAAAGGGCAATATATCATGATGCATTCCCTTATTTACAGGACGAATTTATTAAGAGAATGCGGCTTGGAATTACCGAAACATACTTTTTATGTTGATAATTTATTTGTTTATCAACCGCTCCAATATGTGAAAAAAATGATTTACATCGATGTGAATTTTTATCGTTATTTTATTGGCAGAAATGACCAGTCGGTAAATGAGAAGGTTATGATAAAACGAATCGATCAACAGATAAAGGTAAATAAGCTTATGATTGAACTTGTAAAATTGGATACAATTGAAAATCCAAAGCTACGGGAATACTTGCTCAATCATATTGAAATCGTGACGGTTATTTCGGCAATTATGTTAATTCGTTCAGGTACCCCGGAAAACTTGGAAAAGAAAAAGGAATTATGGAATTTTATTAGAGAAAGAGATTTTGAACTATATCATAATCTTAGATACGGAATGTTAGGTCAGCTCATGAATTTGCCCGGACGAGTTGGTCGAACCATTTCTGTCGGAGCCTATAAAATCTCGCAAAAAATTGTCGGCTTTAATTAACAGATTTACTTGTAAAAAAGATGGCAAGTTGAATGCACATACCTTTCAATGGTAAGATAGTTGAAAGGTATTTTTTTTACAGATAAAACCAGCATGACGGTTGTAAGGGGCTGAAAAAAGTATGGATTGAGGCTACTGAAAAACTACTCGGAATAAGTTCATGACCCAAAAATATAGTATGGTTAACCGCAAAAGTATTTCTAGTTATGGCGTTCGGAAAAATTTTTTCGCACCTTTTCAGTAGACTAGAGTGCCTTTCACGGACAAAAAGGGAAGCCAAACAGCGAGAACTGTCCAATAGAGCAAGCTCTCACCGACAAAAAGGGAAGTTAATCAGGAGAAACTGTCCAATAGAGCGGCTCTCGCGGACAAAATCGCAAGTCAATCCGTAGAAACAGAGGCTGTCCAAAAAGTCACTAATTTTGACTTTTTGGACAGCCGCTTCTTCATAAAGTGAGAAACGATTTCTGTTAGTGAATTTAAATAGCAAGGTGGAAGAAAGATGAATGAGGATTATTTAGTGGTAGGTTCCGGGCTTTTTGGCAGTACTTTTGCCTATGAAGCTGCCAAACGAGGGAAAAGGGTTAAGGTCATTGAAAAGCGGGACCATATCGGTGGTAATATTTATACTGAAACTTTGGAAGGGATTCAAGTTCATAAATACGGGGCCCATATTTTTCATACAAATAATAAGGAAATTTGGAACTATGTAAACCAGTTTGCTGAATTTAATCGATACACAAATAGTCCAATAGCCAATTTTAAAGGGGAAATTTATAATCTACCTTTTAATATGAATACATTTAATAAATTATGGGGTGTGATTACCCCGGAAGAAGCAAAAGCGAAAATTGAGGAACAAAGAAAGGCTGCCGGGATTGAGAAGCCGACGAATTTGGAGGAGCAAGCCATTTCCTTGGTCGGCACCGATATTTATGAAAAATTAATTAAAGGCTATACAGAGAAACAATGGGGAAGGAAAGCGACGGAACTGCCTGCTTTTATCATCAAACGGTTGCCGGTTCGCTTTACATATGACAACAACTATTTTAATGACCGTTATCAAGGTATTCCAATTGGCGGGTATACGCAAATTATTGAAAAAATGCTTGCAAGTGAACGAATTGATGTGGAATTGAATACCGATTTTTTTGCAAAACGTGAAGAATATTTGCAGGAATTTCCAAAAGTTATTTATACCGGAATGATTGATCAATTTTTTGATTATCAATTTGGAGAATTAGAGTACCGTAGTTTGCATTTTGAAACGACGATTTTAGACCTAGAAAATTATCAAGGAAATGCAGTAGTCAATTATACGGATGCAGAAACACCTTTTACGCGAATTATTGAACATAAACATTTTGAATTTGGCAATCAACCAATAACAGTCATTACAAAAGAATATCCGCGAACGTGGAAAAAAGGTGATGAACCTTATTACCCGGTGAATGACGAAAAAAATAATGAAAAGTATCGGAAATATAGTGAACTTGCCGGACAATTTCCAAATGTTATTTTTGGCGGCAGACTTGGTATGTACAAATATTATGATATGCACCAAGTCATTGCCGCAGCCTTATCAGTCGTGAAAAAAGAATTTCATGAATGAGATTTTTCATAGAAAGTGGCTCGGAACAGTAATTCCGAGTCACTTTTTCCTAAAAGACACAATCCTGGAATTTTACAGTGTTCTCGTATTTTTTTGGCGATACCGATATGTTTTTATTTAGCATATGGTGAATGAACCTATAACCTGTAGTGTTCCGCAAACTTCTTTGGCGGTATTTACTTATTTTTTCTTTGCCATATGGTATAAAGAACCTAATATCTACAGTGTACCCCAGACTTCTTTTGCAATATCAATAATATATTTTAATTTTGCCCATTGCTCTTCTTCCGTTAACTTATTGCCGTGGTGAGTCGAAGCAAAACCGCATTGTGTACTAATACACAGTTGTTCAAGCGGAACATATTTGGCGGCTTCTTGTATCCGTGCTTTAATTACTTCTTTGTCTTCTAGTTTTCCGGACTTCGATGTGAAAATACCAATAACGACTTTGGGTCCGCCCTTTGGTATATATTTTAAAGGTTCAAAACCACCGGACCGTTCATCATCGTATTCAAGGAAGAAGCCGTCTACTTTTTCCTTAGCAAAAAAGGTGGGGGCGATATAATCATATGGACCCTCAAATGCCCAAGCCGATTGATAATTCCCGCGGCATAGATGGGTTGTCACGATTAAGTCATCCGGTTTTCCTTCCAGCACACCATTTGCCACACGTAATGCCCGGTCAATCGATTTTTGCCGCTCATCTTCCGGAATTTCCGGGATACAGTAACGAGCAATCGCAACATCATCTAGTTGCAGGTAACGACAGCCGGCATTATAGAACGCTTGAATCGCATCACGGTATGCTTGAATTAGATCTTTTGCAAAATCTTCAACATCCGGATAAACCTCTTCGTTTAGAATTCCCGGATAGAAAAATTGATTTGGACTCGGAATCGTCATTTTCGCAATGGCCCGGTCGCCGACAATCTCTTTAAATTCGATAAAATCTTGCAAGTGCGGATGGTTCGGATTAAAGCTGACTTTTCCAACAACGCGGACATTATATTTTTCGGTTTCGACGCCAACAAATTGATAACCTTGTTCAGGGATATACCCTTCAACCCCGTTTAAATGCTCCATAAAATCCGTATGCCAAAATCTCCGTCTGAACTCGCCATCCGTCACAGCTTTCAGACCAATTTCAATTTGTTTATCGACAATTCGTTTGATTTCTTCTGTTTCAATGGCTCTTAATTCCTCAGCTGTAATGGTTCCTTCTTGAAAGTCCTTTCTTGCTTTATGGATTCGCTCCGGACGAAGTAGGCTCCCTACTTGATCAGCTTTAAAAGGTGCTTTTGTAATTGTTTTTGTTGTCATTATGTTTCCCTCACTTTTTTTATTTTTTTGTTAAGCTTGTCAATATGGTAAGTCACCGGTATTGACAAATGAAAAACCTCTCTTCAAGAAAGAAGAGAGGTAAACATAACGATTATAGTTTTCGATCTCTTCTTATCTTCAAGCCAAAAGCTTTCTGGAATTGGCACAGTACTTTTAATAAGTCCGCTGCCGAGGTTTCTTCGGGCCAGTCCCTCCACCTCTCTAGATAAGAATATTTAAAAATATGAAATTAATCTTGTTTATTAATATATACGTATTATTCCTATATGTCAACTATTTTTTTAAAAAATTTGTTATGGACCTTTCGCAAATAATTTTCACCCACGTATGAACTTTCTTCAAATTTTAAGCAGATGTATGAGTAAAAATAGAGAAAAATTTTTTATCCCTTCATTAGTGATCGGCTTTATCATACGTGTTGATTGTCTTCTTCCAAAATGGTGAGCATTTGCTTATAATTAGTTAGGTAGACTAATAGAGTAGGGGAAGTTCTTATGAATGTAAAAGACATCGCAAATATCCGAAAGCAATTTAAGTTAGATAATCATCTTTTGCAAGTGAAAGATATTTTTAATGTGTATATTCGAAAAGAAAGCAGTGAAATTTTTTATCAAGAATGTCATCCGTTTCCGATGTTGGACCGGGAGCAGCAAGAATTATTTATGTTGAACTTCAAAAAGGTGTTAACCGGCCAGCTGGATGTAAAACTGTTTGAGCTAAAGTTTCAGGCGGAAGCAGAGGCGCATAGCAAGGACATTCTATACGAGGCAATCCAAAACGATGATGTTGAATCCTGGAAATCACAAATGCTTCTGCTTGTTGAAAAAATGGTCAAAGATATTCAGTATGAAAAAGATATCGTAATTACGTTCATTCGCGGCGAATATTATAAACCAACCAAAAGGACGAATAAGGAGACGGAAGAACACGCAAATGATTCGGTATATACCCATCCATTTATCCTTTGTAGCATAAATCGTACCGAACAGCCGAAAAAATCACTGCTTTTTGATTTTGTTGAGCTGGAGTTTAAAGCAAATGTAGTCGTCGATTCAATTATTAATTTAACATCACCAATGTCGGGATTCCTCTTTCCTTGTTTTACGGAAAATTACACTGATATTAATCATATTTTATACTCGACAGGGAAGGCAAACCAACCGGACTATCATATTATTGAGGATGTATTGAATGCGGAACCGGTGATGACCGCTCAAGACGATAAAGCAGTTTTTGAAGAAATTGTTAAAGAAGTGGTTGGTGAAGAAGTAGAACCGTCAACACTTTCGAATGTATATGAAGAAATTAATCGAATGATGGAAGAGGAAGAGGAACAAGATATTCCAAAACTCGATTATAAAGATGTTGAGCAGGTTTTGAAAGCAAGCGGAGTTGAAGATGTAAATCCGGAAAAAGTCGAAATGGCGTTTCAAAAAGTAATTGATGATGAAAAATATGAGCTAAAGGCAACAAGCTTAGTACCAAAATCGATAAAAATTCAAACAAAGGTTGCCAATATCTCAATCAGTCCGCAAGATTTGAAGTATGTTAAACAAGTAACCGTCAGCGGCAAACGTTGTATTTTAATTGAAGTTGATGAAGATGCCGTTATTGAAGGCTTTAAGCTCATACCGGAGACGTTGTTGAGTTGAAAAGGAATCGACTGGAGTAATGAGTAAAACGAAGGGTGTCCAAAAGATGTTTATCTTTATGTTCACCGTTTTTTGTTGAATGCAGCTTAGTGAAAGATAACGGTTGCGGCAATATAGATTGGATTATCGTGAAAAAATACCGATGGAGTGTAAAGATACCTTTACATTTTATCGGTATTTTAGTATTATATATGTAAAAATATCTTTACTTTTTACGGAGGTTTGACTAATGCCGGTGATTAACCATATTCGAGAAATCCGTCAAAAAAAGGGGATCTCGCAAATTAAAATGGCTGAGGATTTACAAGTTACACGTCAAACGATAAATGCCATTGAAAAAAACAAGTATAATCCCAGTCTGGAATTAGCATTAAAAATCGTTGCGTATTTTAATATGCCGATTGATGAAATTTTTATTTTACAGGAGGATGAAAAATAAGTGTAAAAGACAGGAAAAAATGGGAAACGATTTTAACAAAGTGGACGCCATTCTTTATTATTGCTTGTGGTCTTATAGGTATTGTTCTGGGCTCATTTCTTGCTTATTTTTTTCAGGGTGAATTTCCATATGATGTATTTGCCGGTGGTTTGGTTGCAACTATCATTTTGACAATAATTCAAGTGATTAAACAGAAACGCAAAAAGGATAATTTGCCAGAAGCAGATGAACGGGTTATTCACAATGTTTTTCGTTTTTTTGCATATGCTTCACATCTTTCCTTAGCTATTTTATTTATAGCTTTAGCCGTTTTCACACTTTTAGGAAACGAGTCGATTTCCATTCTTTACCTATGGATCTTTTTCTTTTCATACATTTGGATTTTCGGGATAGGTGCTATTCTCATTAAAAGAAGGTAATCGGTTATTTAAGCAGTACACATAAGCTGTTCAGGGTCTAACCGATTTTCGGTCGACCCTTTTTTATACGTTAAGAATGTATAAATTTCCAGCAAAGAAGCGATTTCGACGTA
>JAAROH010007957.1_pt1 | contig 20656 bp, 20 predicted proteins | sample 7248631 | NCBI WGS metagenome assembly JAAROH01 (sample SAMN09772309, study PRJNA484901) | compost metagenome | isolation source: Vermicomposting unit | place: India
CTTTGGTCGATGAAAAAAAGTGTGCACTGTTGCAAGGCTTTTCTATTTGAAAAACGATGCTGGGAAGCGGTTGCGCGAGTAAATCACCGCCTCTTAGAAAGATGTGGGATAGAAGAAGGATGTTCCCGCTTTTTTCGGATCGTCCGGGCAAAATTCAAAGGTTGGAAAAGGCAGGAGATTTTTGCACGACGGCGAATAGACAAAATGGGCGAAAAATACGAGCCCAATGCATGGTGATGAGATCATTCGTGAAGAGAGAAGGGGATGACGATGAAATTTTCCGAGTTTCGCTATGAGCGGCCGGACATCGATCAGTTGCAGGACGCGTTTCAAGAAGCGCTCGATGCGTTCCGCCGCGCCGGGAGCGCCGCCGGTCAGCACGAGGCGATGAAACGGGTGAACGAGCTGCGCCGCCGCTACAGCACGATGGCGAATTTGTGCCACATTCGCCATACGATCGATACAAACGATGAGTTTTATAAGAAAGAACAAGACTTTTTTGATGAAACGGGGCCGATCGTCAAAGGGCTCGTCAACGACTATTACCGCGCCCTTGTCGAGTCGCCGTTTCGCGCCGAGCTCGAAAAAACGTGGGGCGCGCAGCTGTTTGCCTTGGCGGAAACGCAGCTGAAAACGTACGCTCCGGCAGTGATGGAAGACTTGCAAAAAGAGAACAAGCTGGCAAGCGAATATACGAAGCTGATCGCCTCAGCGAAAATCATGTTTGAAGGCGAAGAGCGGACGCTCGCCCAGCTGCAGCCGTTCGTCGAATCGCCGGATCGCTCGGTGCGCAAACGGGCGAGCGAAGCGAGGTTTTCGTTTTTCACCGATCATGAAAAAGAGCTTGATGAGCTGTACGATGAGCTCGTTCATGTGCGCACCGCGATCGCCGAGAAGCTCGGGTTCAAAAATTTTGTCGAGCTCGGTTATGCCCGTTTAGGCCGGACCGATTACAATGCCGAGATGGTTGCCAACTTCCGCCGGCAAGTGAAAGCGCACATCGTCCCGCTCGCCGTCAAACTGCGCGAACGCCAGCGGCAGCGGATTCAGGTCGATCGGCTTACGTATTATGATGAGCCGTTCATGTTCCCGAGCGGCAATCCGGCGCCAAAAGGGGACGCCGCTTGGATCGTCGACAACGGCCGGCGCATGTATGAAGAGCTGTCGCCGGAAACGGGCGCGTTTTTCCGCTATATGGTCGAACATGAACTGATGGACCTCGTCGCCAAAAAAGGGAAAGCGAGCGGCGGCTATTGCACGTATATTGACGACTACCAAGCGCCGTTTATTTTCTCGAACTTTACCGGAACGTCCAGCGACATTGACGTATTGACCCATGAAGCAGGGCATGCGTTCCAAGTGTACGAAAGCCGCCATTACGATATCCCGGAATACAACTGGCCGACGCTTGAGGCGTGCGAAATCCATTCGATGAGCATGGAATTTTTCACATGGCCGTGGATGGAGCTGTTTTTCGCCGAAGATGCCGACAAATACCGGTTCGCCCATTTGAGCGACGCGCTCTTGTTTTTGCCGTACGGCGTCGCGGTCGATGAATTCCAGCACGCCGTCTACGAGCGCCCGGACATGACGCCGGCCGAGCGGAAGAAAACATGGCGTGACATTGAGAACGTGTATTTGCCGACAAAGGATTACGACGGCCACGATTACCTTGAACGAGGCGGCTTTTGGCAGCGGCAAGGGCACATCTACACCGACCCGTTTTATTACATCGACTACACGCTCGCGCAAGTGTGCGCGTTCCAGTTTTGGAAGCGGGCGGAAGACGACCGGGCTGCGGCGTGGCGCGACTATGTGGCGCTTTGCCGATTGGGCGGCAGCCGGCCGTTCACCGAGCTCGTCCAAAGCGCCAACCTCCAGTCGCCGTTTGCCGACGGGGCGGTCGCTTCGGTTATCGGCCATATCGAGCGGTGGCTGGACAGTGTCGATGACAAAGCGTTGTGAATGAAAGCGGAAATGGAACGGACGATCCGCGTGTTGATGAACGGTCTGCGCCGCTAACCGGCCGGCTTCCGCCAAGGAGCCGGCCTAGTTGTTTTCTTTCGCGTAACGGAGGATGGCTTCGGCATCAAGCAGCGACGGACGTGCGTTCGGTCAAAACGTTTGACCGAACGGCCGTCATGTTCTGGCACCGTCGTCTTCCGAAATGACGCTGGATCCTTTGTTTGGATCGAACGATGGATACCACTGGACATCGTTAAAAATATGGACAGGGGATCGTTCTTTGTCCAAGATGAGAAGATTGTACCGCAAGTCCCCATGATTAATTCGATTGATCAAATCTTTTGGGATATCGTCTATCCATGAGGAAGAAATGGTGATGGTATATGACAACTGTCCGTTGGCCGGCAAAGGGCCTTTGACGGCGTTCGAACGGTCAACATGGGTCACGCGAGAAAGTTCCTCTGGATATTGAATGACGAAATAGTAATCTCGATACTGTTCAAGCAACTGATACAGCTGCTCCGAGAGGGTGTAACGCATCGTCAAGTGAATCGAGCGGCTCGTTGCTTTGGCGGTAAATTCATTGACTAAAAAATGCGGTGGCAGAAATTTCTCCTCTAGCGATAACGGCTTCTGTTCCTTTTTTACTTTTTCCTTTTGCTCGTTTCCTTGTACCGCTTCTTTCCCTACATGGTGCGGAGCGGGGGTAGGATCATGTCCGCGCTCGCACGCCGCCAGCAAGAGAACGCCGATAAAAAGAGGGTAAAAGAACTTTTCCTTCATAAAATCACCCATTCATGAAGATAGGTTGGAGGAATTGGGCTCCCGCTTTTCAGATGCCAAAACCAAGGCCGAGAGACAGGATCGCTTTTTACGCTACAAACACTAACAATATTTTCAAATTGATTGTCTCATCAAATAAGAAAAATGCCAAGCACAACCGTTAGTGAAAATTCGACATTTTTCGATTTGTGGTATTGGTCATAAAAAAACGCCTCACCTTTTGTTCAAGGTGAGACGATGTTCGTCAGACGGTTACGAGGCGATTTGCGCCACGATGGCGTCTCCTTTGACATCGATGCGGATCGCGCGCACCGATTGGTCAGCGTCAAGAAGACAGTCGGCGATGTTGTCTTCAACATGCTCTTGGATGACGCGGCGGAGCGGGCGGGCGCCGAAGGCCGGATGGTAGCCGAGCTCAGCCAGCTTTTCTTTCGCCGCTTCCGTCACGTCGAGTTCAATGCCTTGTTCGCGCATCGCCGCTTTGACATCGGCGAGCATCAAGTCGACAATCTCAAGCAAGTGCGCTTTTTCGAGCGGCTTGAACTCGATGATGGCGTCGAAGCGGTTCAAAAATTCGGGCTTGAAGTAAGCGCTGAGTGAGTCAAGGACGCTTGATGGGCCGCCGCTTTGTTTTTCAAAGCCGACGGTGATTTTTTTGTCGGTGACGCCGGCGTTGCTTGTCGCGATGATGACCGTGTCTTTGAAGCTGACGGTGCGGCCTTGGCTGTCGGTCAAGCGGCCGTCTTCCAAAATTTGCAGGAAGATGTGCTGCACGTCTGGGTGCGCTTTTTCAATCTCATCGAGCAAGATGATGCTGTACGGATGGCGGCGCACTTTTTCCGTCAGCTGACCGGCTTCTTCAAAGCCGATATAGCCCGGCGGTGAACCGATCAGTTTCGCGACGGAATGTTTCTCCATGTATTCGCTCATATCGAGGCGAATCATGGCGTCTTTCGTGCCAAACAGCTCTTCAGCGAGCGTTTTGGCGAGCTCCGTTTTCCCGACGCCGGTCGGGCCGACGAACAAGAACGAACCGATCGGACGGTGTTTCGCCTTCAAGCCGGCGCGGCTGCGGCGAATCGCTTTGGCGACTTTTTGCACCGCTTCCGCTTGGCCAATCACTTTTTTCGCCAAGTTGTCTTCGAGATGTTTCATTTTTTCTTTTTCATCGGCTTGCAGCTTGCCGACCGGGATGCCGGTTTTCTCGGCGATGATTTGCTCGATATCGGCGGCATCCACGACAGGGCGTTCTTGGGTGACGCCTTGGTCGAGCTGTTTCTCCAGTTTCAGCTCTTCATCGCGCAGTTTCGCCGCCAGCTCATAGTTTTCTTCTTTCGCCGCTTGTTCTTTTTCTTTCGCGATTTGCATCAGCCGCTCTTGCAGCTGTTTTTCATCGGTCGGGCCGAGGTGCAAGTTCGCTTTCGAGCCGGCCTCGTCCAACAAGTCGATCGCTTTGTCCGGCAGGAAGCGGTCTTGGATGTAGCGGTGCGCGAGTTTAACGCACGCTTCGATCGCCTCGTCTGTATAACGAACGTGGTGGAACTGCTCATATTTTGGTTGAATGCCTTTTAAGATGGCGATCGCTTCGTCAACGGTCGGTTCGTTTACGATGACCGGTTGGAAGCGGCGTTCAAGAGCGGCGTCTTTTTCAATGTGCCGGTATTCTTTCAACGTTGTTGCTCCGACGACTTGCAGTTCGCCGCGGGCGAGCGCCGGTTTTAAAATGTTGCCGGCATCCATCGACCCTTCGGCAGCGCCAGCGCCGACGAGCAGATGAATTTCGTCAATGAACAAGATGACGTTTTTCCGCTCTTGCAGTTCGGCGATGAGCCGTTTCATCCGCTCTTCGAATTGACCGCGGATGCCGGTGTTGGCGACAAGCGATGCCACATCAAGCAAGTACACTTCTTTGTTCAACAATTTTTCCGGCACGTTTCCTTCGGCGATTTTCAGCGCCAGCCCTTCAACGATCGCCGTTTTCCCGACGCCCGGCTCCCCGATCAACACCGGATTGTTTTTGTTGCGGCGGTTCAAAATTTCAATAACGCGCGCAATTTCTTTGTCGCGGCCGATGACGGGGTCGATTAAGCCCGCTTTGGCCATTTGCGTCAAGTTGCGGCCAAATTGATCCAAAAATCCGCCGCCATGACGCTGCGGGTGTTTGGCCGCTGTTTCCGGCGCGGCCGCTTGCGCGTTGGCCGCCGCCAGATGACCAGCGAACCAGTCGTCAAACGAAAACGGCGAAAAGCCGAAGTTCATTGGAATTGACAGTTGCTGTTTTTGTTTTTCATAGCATGTATGGCAAAGATGAAGCTGTTTTTTCTCACCATTCCATTGCAAGTTGACAAACACCGTTGCTTCACGTTGTTGGCATGCTTGGCAACGCATGAGGAATACCCCCTTCTCCGTTACTAGTAGTTTGACTTTGACTTTCTTTGATCTTCTGACTCTATTATACTTTGACCTTTTTTGACTTTCAAGTGTTTTGCGCAAAAAAATTTGTGATAACGATGAAATGTTTTTGAAAAAATGGTGAAGACTAATAGAGGTGGAACGAAGCTATGATAAACTGAAAAACAGAAAAAGAGACTGTTTTGTTCACCTGTCCGGTCGGGCAAATGGCATGACAGCTCTTAGATGGAAAGGAGAACAGGAACATGAAACGGTTCGCGTTAGCGTGTGCGGCTACGTTGATCGTCCTCACAGCGGCGGCTTGCTCGGACAACAATAAGCGAACGGAAACGCCGGCTGTGCTTGATGTGAAGATGGAGATACCCGATCATATCGAGTTGAACAAGCCGACGAAGCTCGCTTGTGTCGTGACGTATGGCGGTGAAAAAGTAGACGATGCGAGCGAAGTAAAATTTGAAGTGTGGAAGCACGGCGCCGGCGATCGCGACATGCTGAAAGCGAAGCGCGATGGCAGCGGGCGCTATTCGGTCACCAAAACGTTCACCGAAGCGGGGACGTATTCCGTTGTCGCCCATGTGACGGCACGCGATATGCACAACATGCCGAAAAAAGATGTTGTCGTCGGCAATCCAAGCCAAGCGGCTGAAAAAGGAGAATCGGACAGCCACCCGTCCGGCGAGGCGGATCATCAGCACGGTGAGGCAGGCCATCACCACGACAACAGTGTGTCCATGTCGTTATCTTCCCATTCGGTGACAGCCGGAAAACCAGTGACCTTAGCGGTTCGCATCATGAAAGACGGAAAGCCGCTGACGAAGGCGACCGTCCGTTTTGAAATTTGGCAGGCGGACAACAAACATGAGTTTGTCGAAACAAAAGAAGCCGGAAACGGTGACTATCAGGCGGAGGTGACGTTTGCTACGCCGGGAACGTATTCCGTGAAAGTGCATGTCGAAGCGGCCTCCCTGCATGAACATCAAGTCGAACAAGTGATGGCGCACTAACGAAGACGAGGGTGTCCCAAAAGGAACGGGATACCCTCTTTCGTTGCTATATATACGTTCTGACTGCTTCTGCCGCACTATATGTTGTGTCGATCTTGAAGGCAGACAACCTTTTGGGTCAGCACCGTTTTTTCTATTCTTGAAGGCAGACAACCCTTTGGGTCAGCCTGTTTTTTCTATTGAGGAACATTCTCCGGTTCGGCCGTCTTTCTTGTCCGCTGCGGACATATACATGGAATGAAAAGAGAGGGCAAGAGAAGGAGATGGCAGACGGTGAGAAAAAAAACGGAATGGGCGGAGGCGTGGCAAATTGCTGCCGTGTATGTCGGTACGGTGATCGGCGCTGGATTCGCGACGGGCAGAGAAATCATTGAATTTTTTACCCGGTATGGAACGGCGGGGACGATCGGGGTGGCGGTCAGCGGCGCGCTGTTCACTTGGGGCGGGGCGCGGCTCATGGTGATGGCGCGCCGCCTTGGCGCCGCCTCTTACGATGAATTGAATCGCTATTTGTTCGGGAAACGGCTCAGTCCGCTAGTGACCTTCGTGATGACGTGCATGGTGGCAGGGGTGACGGCGGTGATGATTGCCGGGGCGGGCGCGGTGTTTGAAGAGCAGCTCGGCTGGCCGCGGCAGGCGGGGATTGCGCTGACGCTTGGCGCGGCGTTGACGGTCATGTTGCTCGACCGCAAAGGGCTGTTTGGCGTGAATGTGTTTGTAGTGCCGATGATGGTGTTGTTTAGCGTCACGATTTTGCTCAAAATGGCGACAGCCGGGCATCTATGCCGACCGGGGGCAACAGCAGCGGACTATTCGCTGAAAGCGATGATGGCGCCGTTTTCTTATGCGGCGTTTAACTTGGCCATGGCGCAAGCGGTGCTTGTTCCCGTCGCCCGCGAAGCGGCGAATGAGCGGGTGGTCAAGCGCGGCGCGGTGTTGGGCGGCTTGCTGCTGACGGGGCTGCTGCTGTTGAATCATACGGTGCTGTTGTCGTTTCCGCATCACGCGGGCGATGAAATTCCGATGGCTCAGGTGGTTCGGACGTTTTTCGCCGTGCTTTATTGGTTTTATGTCGTCGTGATTTACGGGGAAATTTTCACCTCCGTCATCGGCGGATTGTTTGGGCTGGAACGTCAGGCGCGCGCCTGGTGGCCCGGGGGCGGGAAACCGCTTGGGGTGCTGCTTGTGCTGCTGTTTGCTGCTGTCAGCCCGTTTCGCTACGGGGAGCTGTTGTCGATGGTCTATCCGTTGTTCGGTTACATAAGCATTTGTTTGTTATGGCTTCTTTGGCGCCGGCGCATGCCAAAGCGGTAAACAAGCCCTTTTGCTCCTTGCCCAAGCGGCCGAGAAGCAAAAGGGTTTGCTTTTATAAAACCGGTCATTGAAGGGAAGTGGGCCTGTCACCAACTTCAGCGGTTTTCTCGGTCTTTTCGAAGTGAAAGCGGGAAATCATCTTATCCAATTCGCGCGCTGCCGCTGCCAGTGCATCCGCTTCGCGCGCCAGCTGATGAAGAGCGAGCGTCTGCTGTTCGAGCCCGGCCGATGTTTCATGAACCATGTTGGAAAATTCGGTGGCGACAGTGCGCACGCCTTCCATCAATTCGCTGAGGCGTCTGCCGTCGGCGGTGATATCGTTGACGTAGGCTTCGTTTTGTTGAAGCAAGCCGTTCAGCTGCGCAAACATGTTGCCGAGCGCCGTGAATGTTTCCCCGGTTTTCCACAGCGAATCTTTCGTTTTTTCTACGTGCCGGCCGCTTCCTTGCGCGGCATCGACCGCTTCTTTGAGCGCGTTCGCCATAGCGTCAAGTGAGGAAAAAATTTCCGACGCAAACGCGTTTGTGTCTTCGGCGAGTTTGCGCACCTCTTGGGCGACGATGGAAAACCCACGCCCTGCCTCGCCGGCCCGCGCCGCCTCGATCGACGCGTTCAGGGCGAGCAAGTTCGTCTGTTTGGCGATCGTGCGAATGGCGGCGATCATCTCATGAACGCGCCCGGCTTCTTTGGCCGCCTTGTCGATTAAGGTGGTCGTCTCCCCGATGCCGATCTGCATGGCATCCATATTCGTTTTCGTTTCGTCCATGAGGCGAATGCCCTCAGCCGCCGATGACCACGCTTCATCGGCCTGCCTGACGACCCGCTCTACAGCGGAACGCATTCCTTGGACGCGCTCCACCATTTGTTGGATAACGTCATCGGCTTGTCGGACGGCGTCGGTTTGTTGCTTGGCTCCTTCACGGAACGTTTCCACTGCGGCAGCGATTTCGTCAAACGATTCGGACAAGCGGCGCATTTCCATTTGTTGCTCATGGCTGACATCCCGCACCGTTTTCGCTGCTTTGCCGAGCTCGGTGATCATCGTGCGGATGCCGAGAATCATTTTGTTGATTTCGTAAGCGATTTGGTGAAATTCGTTCCGTTTCCCCGCCGTTTCCACTTCGGCGTGCAATTGGCCGGAAGAGGCGGTGCGGGCAACGCGGTACCAACGGCGCAGTTCGGTTGTCAGCCGCCGTTCCCAGAAAAACGAAAGCGCTGCGCCCGCTATCATCGCGGCCAAGGCGGCCAACCAGACAGGCAGCCGAGCGGCCGCCATTCCCCCGCCAACTGCGACGGGAAGGGCGACGAGGCTGGCGAACACCCACGGCAAATACGGGCGATGCATGAGCCGTCCCAGCCGCAAATTGATCCGTCTTCCACTCGGCTCTGTCCAAAGCGGGCAGCTAGCGTCAATCAACACTTCGCCCGTGTCGCGTTCGTACACTTGCAATAGCGGCTCGTTCGTGCGGGCGGCGGCGAGCCCGACCGGATCGGCGAAGGTTCGTCCTTCGCGGAGACGGTTGGTATGAATGAGGCCGTATCCGTTTTCATCGACAACGACAAAGTATTCGTCCTGGCCGAGCCGCTCATCCAACAAGGCGCGGAGGCGGTCAAGCTGCTCCTCAAGGGGGCGCGTCGGGTCCATGGACCGCCGCAGCCATTCCGCTGTTTCTGTCGCTTTTTTCAACGCCTGTTTCGCGCGGCGTCGCTTTGTCAAGTCACTCATTCGGCATTCTCCTTTTTCTTTTCGTCAGTCTTTTACACGCGTCCAGCCAAAGAGCACGCACTGGCGTGATAGGGAAGAAGGCGTCTCCTTCTGGTCGGCACGTTTCACCAAGGGGGCTATTTTTAATAATATATAGAAGATTTTGTCGAATCAATAGGAGATCAGAGGGGGATGAAGAAAAATCATCGATGGTTGGAAGTGGACTTGAAAGCTGGCGAAAAACAATAGATTCGCTCGATTGATGAGAAATTCCAAGGAATGACATGATGACGTTGCAAAGTTTTTCCGTTTGAGAAACACGGTTGGAGAGCAGTATTCCCCTTTAAATCACCAACCTTCTTGGTTCGTCCACCTCCAAGTCGGCTGCTGAGGATGAATAAAACTCATGGATAGCTGGGAGACTATGGAGTAAACGGAAAAGCGAGGGGATGGACGTGGGGTTGTTCACGTTTTGGAAAAATAAGAAGAAACGCCCTCCCAAGCGTCCGGTTTCTCAGCTTTGGGAACAATTGCGGCAATCGAGCGACTTTGTCGAAGTATCGTTTCGCGTTGGAGGCAAAGAGCTTTCCATTTATTATTTTGATTCACTCGTCGATCCCCAACTGTTGCAAGAGCGGATTCTTTGCCATCTGCAAAATGACATTCCAAAGCATCCAGACGTCCGGCTGGAAGATTTGCAGCAAATCGTGCCGATTCAGCGCATTGAAGTGAGCGAAGACACGGCGCTGATCGAAGAAAAAGTGCTGAAAGGATTTGTCGCTGTCACCTTCCGTGAGCAGCCGAACAAAGCGGCGCTTATGAGCGCCCCTGCTGACAATTTAGGGCTGCGGGAAAACAACGATTCGGAAAATGAGTTCAGCGTCGTCGGGCCGAAAGTCGGGTTTATCGAAAACATTGGCGTCAACCTTCATCTCCTCCGGCGGCAAATCGCCATCCCGAATTTGGTGTTTCGGGAAATGGCGATCGGTTCTGTATCGAAAACGAAAGTCGTCGTCGCCTATATCGACGGCGTGGCCAATCCGGAAGTGGTGCAAACGGTGACGCAGCGGCTTGAGACGATTCACTTCGATGTCGTGTTTGACAACGCGATTTTGGATCAGCTGCTCGCCGACAATTCGCGGACGCCGTTTCCGCTTTTTATCTCGACCGAGCGGATCGATCGCGCGGTGTATGCCCTCATTTCCGGGCAAGTGGCGGTGCTTTGCGACGGTTCGCCGTATGCGGTGATCGGGCCCGCGGCGCTGTTCGATTTTTTTACGTCGCCGGAAGATTACTATTTGCCGTGGGTACTCGGTTCATTTTTTCGGCTGATCCGGTTTTTCGGCGTGGCGTTTTCCGTGCTGGCGTCGCCGGTTTATGTGGCCGTGTTGACGTATCATTACGAAATGATTCCCGAGGATCTGCTCGGCCCGATCATTTATTCGCGTTCCAATGTGCCGTTTCCACCCGTGCTCGAAGTGCTGTTTTTGGAAATTACGATTGAGCTGCTGCGTGAAGCCGGGGCGCGGCTGCCGACGAAAGTCGCGCAGACGCTCGGGATTGTCGGCGGGATTGTGATCGGGCAGGCGACCGTCGACGCCGGTTTGACGAGCACGATTTTGTTGATTGTCGTCGCCTTGGCCGCGCTCGCGTCGTTTACCACGCCGATTTTCAAAATGTCCAACACGATTCGGTTCATTCGGTTTCCATTCATTTTGTTTGCTGCCGGCTGGGGCGGGGTTGGGATTGCTTTTGCCGTCTGTTGGCTGCTCATTCATTTAGGCCGGCTGCAGTCGTTTGGGTATCCGTATTTGGTGCCGTTTTATCCGTTGCGGTTTCCGCATTTGAACGATACCTTTATTCGCTCCCCGTACAGCCAAGCGGCGGAGCGGCCGCAGTTTCTTCGCCCGCGGTCGCGGTTTCGCTTTGACCCGAAGGAGGCGAAGCAAAAGCGCGATATTGATGAGTAAAGTACGATGGCCGACATGATCGCCGTCCGTTTTGACGAGAAGCAAAAGCGCGATATTGATGAGTAAAGGGGGATGTTGATGCGGCGCGGGTGGCTATGGATCGGGGCGCTGCTGTTGCTAGGCGGGTGCGCCAGTTCATCACGCCCGATCGACGAGATTCAAATTATTCAGGAGATGGGATATGATTTTGAAAACGGCCGTTATACAGGGACAGCCGTGTACCCGACGTTCAAACAAGGACCGATGACGAAACCCAATTTATTGACGACGACATCACCGACGATGTACGATCTCATTCCGCGCCTGTCGTCGAAATCGCCGTTGCCGATCGAGGAGGGGCAGCTGCGCCTCATTTTGTTCGGCAAGGAGTTTGCGAAGCGGGGAGTGACGCAGATTACGCACAGCTTGGCACGCAACAACAAAGTCGGAAGCCATTTGCTGCTTGGCGTGGCCAAAGGCAGCGCCAAGGAGCTGTTGCACATCACAGCGAAGACGACGCTCAGCGATACGCTCTATTTGCCGAACCTCGTCGAGCAAAATGAACAGTCGATGAACTTGCCGAAGACGAACTTGCATCTGTTTTTGTATCGCTACTTTTCCCCGGGGAGCGATCCGTTTTTGCCGTACTTTGAGAAAAAAGGCGATTTTGTGAAGCTCGAGGGGCTCGCGTTGTTTCGCGACGACAACTATGTCGGGCACGTCAGCTTGCGCGATGCCTTTTTAATGAAAATTTTGCTCGGGGAAACGAAAAACGGCGTTTATCAGCTGAAGGTTGGCAATCGCGGAAAGCAAGGCGAGGATCGGGTCATGCTGCAAAACTTATGGGCGAAGCCGAAATTTGAATGGAAACGTGACGGAAGCCGCCATCGCCTCGATGTGTTCGTTCATATTCATGCCTCGGTGCGAGATTATCCGTCATGGTTTGATCCGCTCATGGGGAAGCAGTTGGATAACGTAAAAAAAAAGATGGAAAACGAATTGGAGCACAATATAGAACGTTTATTCCGTTATTTTCAAAAAAAACGAATTGATCCGCTTGGCTTCGGCGATTTTGTTCGCAGTGTAACAAGACATTGGGATCAGGCTGCGTTTTACCGCGAATACCCGGACTTGGACATCCGCCCCCATGTGACGGTCGACATCGTGCACACGGGCATTGGCGAATAAGATGGGGGCTATGAGGAGGGAAGACCATGAAACAGCCGATTCCAGACCGGTTTCTCATCTCCCCGTTTTTCGTTTTTTTCGTCGTCCACGCTACACAGATTGGTGTTGGGGCGCTCAGCTTCCAACAGCCGCTGATGAAAGCGGTCGGGCAGGATGCCTGGATGGTCGTGCTTCTGGCCGGGCTGGCCGCCCACTTGTTCATTTGGTTGATGTATCGCCTGCTTTCCCGCGCTCCTTTCGGCGGGGATATTGTCTCGCTTCATCAACATTATTTGGGCCGGTGGTTTGGCGGCCTGTTGAGCGTAGGGGTGATGTGTTATTATCTGTTGGCGGCGCTGACAGTGCTGCAGGCGTACATTGAAATCATTAAAGTATGGGTGTTTCCGCTCATGGGAACATGGCAGTTCAGCCTCATTTTTTTGGCGCTCACCTATTACGCCGTTCTGGGCGGATTTCGCGTCGTGGTAGGACTATGTGTATGGGGGGTCGTCATTCCGCTGGCGACCATTTTCCCAATGTTATTTTTTCCGCTGGAGTACGCGCAGTATCGAAACTTGCTGCCGGTATTCGACCATTCGTTTGGGCAGCTCGTCAGCGCGTCGAAAGAAATGACGCTGCAATATTTAGGATTTGAAATGCTGCTTATGTACTACCCATTTGTGAAAAACGCGCCGTCTTCGCAAAAATGGGCGCATGCCGCCAACGGTTTTACGACCTTCATTTATCTTGTCATCATTCTTATCTCGATCGTGTTTTATAATCAAGAACAAATTCAGCACTTAACATGGCCGACGTTGACGCTGGCGAAAATTCCTGAAGTGCCGTTTATCGAACGGATGGAATACATCGTCATCTCGATTTATGTGCTTGTCGTGTTTCCGATCATCACCCTCTCGGTTTGGGCGGCGACGCGAGTTGTGAAACAGCTGTTTGCCGTCCAGCAGCGCCGTTCGCTGCCTGTGCTTCTTGTCATTTTGTTTATCGGCACGCTCTTGCTTCAAGAGAAAGCCGACATCGAACGGATCAGCCAATGGACGGCCAAGCTCGGATTGTATCTTGTCGCCGTCTATGTTCCACTTTTATGCATCAGCGTGTGGGTGGTGGAAAAGGTGAAAAAAACGCTACAACAAAAGCGGTAAGTATGGTATAGTGAGAAAGAAAACAGAAGAATGCAATTCTGTACGTTTGTACGGGAGAGGTTTCTAGCAACACCCTCTATAAAAAACTAGGGACGGCTGTATCCTAGGGGTATGGCCTTTTTGTTTTGGAAACCTCTTCTTCTGCTCATTCAGAAGGAGGCGGATGAGGATGAAGCGAAAGGAAGAAAAGGCGGTCGTCGTCTTTAGCGGCGGTCAAGACAGCACGACGTGTTTGTTTTGGGCGAAAAAGCAGTTTGGTGACGTGGAAGCGGTGACGTTTGACTACGGCCAGCGCCACCGTCTAGAAATAGAAGTGGCCTCGTCCATCGCCGCAGAACTTGGCGTCCGCCATACGGTGCTTGATTTGTCGCTTCTCGGGCAGTTGGCGCCGAACGCCTTGACGCGGCGCGACATCGCCATTGAACAAAAGGAAGGTGAGCTGCCGACGACGTTTGTGGACGGGCGCAATTTATTGTTTTTATCATTCGCTGCCGTGCTTGCCAAACAGCGGGGTGCGCGCCATATGGTGACGGGAGTGTGCGAAACCGATTTTAGCGGCTATCCGGACTGCCGCGATGTATTTATCAAATCATTGAACGTCACGCTGAATTTAGCGATGGATTACGAATTTGTCATTCATACGCCGCTCATGTGGCTGACGAAAGCGGAGACGTGGAAGCTCGCTGATGAGCTCGGGGCGCTCGAGTTCATCCGCACGAAGACGCTGACGTGCTACAACGGCGTCATCGCCGACGGCTGCGGCGAATGCCCAGCGTGCGTGCTGCGCAAGCGCGGGTTGGAGGAATATTTGCGGGAAAAAGCGGAGGTGGAGGTGCGATGATGCACCAGCTCTATCCGCAGGTGACGCATCACTACCGCTATGAGTTGAACAAAGATATGCACGTCGCTGCCGCCCATTTCATCCCGCACAAAGCGGCCGGGAGCTGCGCCAACGTGCACGGCCATACGTACATCGTCAATGTGACGATCGCCGGCGACGAGCTCGATGAGAGCGGCTTTTTAGTCAACTTTCAAACGGTAAAGAAGCTTGTCCACGGAAAATTGGACCATACGCTGCTCAATGATCACAACGATTGGTTTGACCGTCACGACCCGAACCGGTTTCCGACGACGGAAGTGGTGGCGCGCACGATTTATGAAACGATTCAGCGCTATTTGGATACGCTGCCGCACAAGCCGAAATGTTTGCAAGTGTTTGTCCGCGAAACGCCGACGAGCTATGTCGTCTACCGTCCGAAAGCGGGGGAGCGGTAATGGCGCGCACGATTCCGGTGTTGGAGATTTTTGGTCCGACCATCCAAGGAGAAGGCATGGTGATCGGCCAAAAGACGATGTTCGTCCGCACCGCCGGCTGCGACTACCGCTGCCGCTGGTGCGATTCGGCGTTTACGTGGGACGGATCGGCCAAAGACGAGATCGAGCAGCTGACGGCCGACGACATTTGGCGGCGGCTTGAAGCGATTGGCGGCCGCCGCTTCCGCCACGTGACGATCTCCGGCGGCAACCCGCTGCTGATCGCCGCGCTCGGTGAGCTCGTCGCGCTCCTTCATGAAAAAGGGGTGCGAGTGGCGGTCGAAACGCAAGGGAGCCGCTGGCAGGATTGGCTGCTTGACGTTGACGACGTCACCCTTTCCCCGAAACCGCCAAGCTCGGGGATGGACACCGACTGGGCGGCGCTCGATCAAATCATCGAACGGCTGCAGGCCGATCGAAGCCGGGCGCGGCGCGTCAGCTTGAAAGTCGTCGTGTTTGACGATGACGATTTGTCGTATGCGAAAGAGGTGCACCGCCGTTACCCAGGCGTTCCGTTTTATTTGCAGACGGGCAACGCCGATGTGGCCGCTTCCGAGGTCGATGCCCTTCGCGTGAAGCTTCTCAGCCGGTTGGAATGGCTCGTCGAACAAGCCGCCGAGTCGGAGGAGCTGGCCGATGTCCACATCCTGCCCCAGCTGCACACGCTTCTTTGGGGAAACAAGCGCGGTGTGTAAAGCGAGGGCGGCTCACTGGGATAGATCGATCAAGGAGGAATGAAGGAATGGCAGGAAGAAAAGAGGAAGAATTGAAAGATTTGACGCTGCTTGGCAATCAAGGAACGACGTATTCGTTTACGTACAATCCGAATCTTCTTGAAGTGTTTGACAACAAACATCCTGACCGGGATTATTTCGTGAAGTTCAATTGTCCGGAGTTTACGACGTTGTGTCAATAAGGGCACACTTCAGCGGTGACGCTGTCGGCTAAACCTTGTGAATTCAGGGGAAGAAAGGGTAGGGGAGACAGATAGACAATAGATTGAGTCTTGTTGTATAATACAAGTAACCGCAAGGAACGTACGTTCTTGTTGGAGGTGCTTGTATTGGACAAAGCCCCTTGGAGAGATAAAGAGTGGTTCGTTAAAGAGTTTATTTATAACGGAAAAAGTATCCATGAACTTTCTTGTGAATTAGGACTCAATTGGTCAAGTGTTGAGAGGTGGCGTCAAGTTCATGGGCTTCCGAAACATTCGGATAAAGAGAAGATTATCAAACAGTACGGACTCGAAGTGTGGACTAATATTATGAAGAAGGAAAGGTACTCTGCTTCTAACAGGAGAAACGCTGAAAAAATAAAAGGTAAAAGTTACGAGGAGATATATGGGAGTAACAAAGCGACGGAAATAAAAAATAGGATATCGTTTGCTAACAGAGGGATAAAAAGATCGAAAGTTTTTAGGGGGAATTTGTCAGATAGGCAAAAAGGGCATAAAAATTCAAACTGGAAAGGAGGATTTTATAGTGGCAATGCCTATAAAGAGATCGATAGAGTATATATAAAAGAATATGTGCTAGACACATGGAATAAATACTTCATTATGGAGAAAAATTATACGTGTGAATCGTGTGGAATAACAACAATAACTTGTAATGGTCATCATATACTTTCTTTTACCAAAATATTTGAAGCCGTTTGTTTTTACTTGGGTAAACGTAACCAGCTAAATACCCTATCTGTAATTAAGGAAATGCATTTATTTCACAAAAGAAATTATCGACAAATTTATAAATGTTTATGTCCTTCGTGCCATCGAAATATCCATAAACAACAAAATTATCAGGTTAGGGTTAATGAGGAAAATCAACTTATTCATCTTTTGACCCCCTACTTTTCCGACCCTGAGCCAAGCCTCAGACGGCAAGAGGTTGCTCCGTTTGAGGAAGGTGCAGAGACTATCGAAATCACTTCAGAGTGAAGCGAGTAAGAGTAGCTCTGAAGGAAGAGAGTAGAGTACACCGTTGCACATTGTTGCCGCGGTGGAAGCGCAAGGGTTCTTATTCAGTATCGCAGCTGAATAAGAATAAGATATAGTCCACCTGTTTGCGTCGGTAAACAGTTGCCAAAAACCGGACAACCGGACTTCGCGACGATTTACATCAGCTACATCCCGGACAAAAAATGCGTCGAAAGCAAGTCGTTGAAGCTGTATTTGTTCAGCTTCCGCAACCACGGCGACTTTCACGAAGACTGCGTCAACATCATTATGAACGATTTGATCAAAGTCATGGAGCCGCGCTATATCGAAGTGTGGGGCAAATTCACCCCGCGCGGCGGCATTTCCATCGACCCGTATTGCAACTGGGGGCGCCCGGGGACGAAATACGAAAACATGGCGGAATACCGGCTGCTCAATCACGACTTGTATCCAGAAAACGTCGACAACCGCTGAAATCGTCAAAAAAGAGGTAGTTTTTTCGCTCCGGCTCATATATAATGAACGATGAACGTTTGTAGCCTTGGAGGTTTGGAAGTTGGAGCGAAGAACAGCCCTTTTGCTCGGAGCGAGCGGTTTGGTCGGCGGTGAAGTGCTGAAGCTGTTGTTGCAGTCGGATATATACCGGCAGGTGACAGTGCTCGTTCGCACGCCGTTGCCGATCAAGCATGAAAAGCTGCAGCAAGTCGTCGCCGATTTTGCCCAGCTTGAGTCGTACGAGCGGTATTTTGCTGTCGACGATGTCTTTTGCTGCCTCGGGACGACGCGCAAAAAAGCGAAAACGAAGCAACGATTCATTCAAGTTGATTATGAATATACGCTGCGCGCCGCGGCGCTGGCGGAAAAACGCCGCGTGAAAAGCTTTTTGACCATCTCTTCGGTCGGTGCCGACCCTTGTTCGCCGTTTTTCTATCAGCGCGTCAAAGGAGAGATGGAAGAAGCGCTGCAGCGGCTTTCCATCCCATCGCTCCATATTTTTCGTCCGTCGCTGCTTGTCGGCAAACGGCGGGAGTTCCGGCTCGGCGAGGCGCTCGCCGGGTGGCTGTTCGGTCGGCTGCCGTTTTTGTTCGTTGGCAAGTGGAAAAAGTACAAGCCGATTGATGCCCACGAGCTTGCGTTGGCGATGTTTTACCGGGCGTTGTCGGCGGCGGACGGCGTCCATATTTATGAATGTGATGAACTCGCCCGCATTTCGTAAACAAAAAAGAGGCTCTTGGCAGCCTCTTTTTCCTATTCAATAATTTTATAATTTTTATGATTGACAACCGTCCGCTCTTGCAAATCGAGTTCACGGTAGTTTTTCATGTATGTCAAATCCACGATGACTGAGTTTTCATTCACCTTCTCCACAATGCCGCGCAATCCGTTTTTAAACTCAATAATATCTCCGACTTTAGCTTTTTTCATCGTCATTCCCCTTTTATCGAATTTAATCATCAGCCGGATTTGCTGCGATGGAGCCACTCGGTGTACTTGTTTTTGCAACCGGCTTTTTTACTAGTTTGCCGTATTTTTGAATGCAAGTAAAGGGGATATATGTCCTAAAAAATTGAACGTACGTTCCAAACCAAATCCCCTGCCACCTTATCACCAAAACATGTACTTGACGGTTCACTTCTCTGAATAAGTGTATGCAAAACATGATTGGTTTCCTGTTGTTTCTTGGTTGCATAAGTCAGGTACGTGATGAAAAAATCAAGGACAACTTTTGGTGAAGAGCCCCCTGCCTCAAGGGGAATGAAGGGCGACGGCCCGGCGAAGTGCAACGGAGGGTGTTCGCGATTGAAAAAAGGGGCGAAACCGCCCCTTTGTTTTCGTTTATTTGGCAAACACGTGGTTGCCGATGACAACGGTCACCGGGCGAGAGCGCAGCCAGTTGCTTTTCGCCGTTTTCGGATTATAGAAATAGAGCGAGCCGTTTCCTAAACCGCGAAAAGCAAGTGCTTCTTCAACGGCACGGTAAGATTCGCGGTCAGCCGGTTCGTTGATCGTTCCGTTTGCGACCGGCGTGAACGCGTAATGGCCGCCAGAGCGCTCATAAATGACGTCGCGAATCGTATCGGGAAAATCAGGATGATCGACGCGATTGAGAACGACCGTCGCCACGGCCACTTTCCCGGCATACGGTTCTCCCTTCGCTTCGGCATGAACAAGGCGGGCAAGCAAATCTTTTTCTGCCGCTGTAATGCCGGCATCAGGGATGACGAGTTGTTCGCCAGGGTACAATAGATCGCCTTTGCGATTCTTTTGTTTCAGCTGTTTCAGCGGCACGCCGTATTGTTTGGCGATTTTCCAAAGCGTATCGCCGCGTTTGACTGTATGAATGGTCGCCGCATCGGCGTGGCCGGCAAAGAAAAACGTTCCACACAATAGCGCCATCACCCATGCCTTTCCTCGTTTCATTCACATCCCTCCTCTCGTAAACTCGCTACTAGAGTAACAAGGATGGCGTCGCTCTTCATTATCTAAATGATGGAAAAGGGTGCGAAGCGTTGATAGGACGAGTTTCATAGAAACGTTGGAAATTTCTCCGCCAAAAGCAACATCCGGCTTTCCTCCTCCCTTGAAAGCCGGATGTTGAAACGATGAAGACAAAGAAGTCAGCTGCGCGGGGTATCCATGTAATGGTAGAGAACGTGGCCGCCGCGCTGGGCGATGCCGCGGAACTGTTTGAAATCGGGCTGTTGGATGAGCACGGAGCGGAAGAGTAAAAAATCTTCTTTTTTCACCAATAGTTCAGAGATGACGCCGTTGCGCAGTTCGTTGATTTTTTGAACGGCCCATGCTTCATTCATCATCGATCCCCCCAATCGTTGATGAAATCGCCTTGACAACATTTATCATAACGCAGCCGACGATGCGGATAAATACCCATATTTTGGCCGGGCAAACACCCTTTGCTTGTTCCGACATACAATATGGGTGGGTACGCGCCCCGAGAATATGAGTGAGAAAGGGAGAGGACAATGAATCATTGGAATTCGTATGTGAATCAACCATTTCCGGCGGCTGCCGGCTATAGCGGCGAGACGGGCCCGGCCGAGCCGGCGATGCCGATGACCTACTATCCATCGATGGTGCCGTACAGTTGCTGGTGTCCGCCGGCGATGCCGATGGCGCCGTTGGTCAGCCCGGCTTATATGGGCGGGCTTGAGAGCTCGGATAGTTTCGACAGTCCAGACAGTTCGAATCTGATGCCGCCGCTCAGCCTAGGGCCGAATGTGGCGCCCGCTTCGGCCGAACCGATGAGCGGAGAAGACAATGCTTCGCCTGCCGGCCATATGGCTCCGTACGGGAGCATGGCGCCAGCTGTCGGCACGGGAGGCGGTCCGGCGCCAGCGTTCATTCCCTATATGTCGACGGGGGTGACGCCGGCTGTTGTTCCTAGTAGCGTCCCGTATGCGCCGATGTACTATCCGGTGCCGCACCCCACCATGCCATACGGTGGTTACGCCGCGCCGTGGCTGCCGTCATATGATGGCGGTCTCACCCCTTACGCCCCTGGATGGTCGACGCCGTATATGCCATAACTCATGGAAAAAGACCGCGATAAAGCGGTCTTTTTTTGCGGATAAACTCCATGTCATTGCGCCGAAAAGGCCGGTGAAAACCGGCTGCCGCAAGCAAATCTGCGGCATGGCGCCAAAAAGAAGGTTGATTTCACTAGACTTTTCTAACCGAGAAACAAATGGAATCGCACAATTTTGTACGAAGTCACCGTCCCTCTAGAAGGGCGGTGATTTCCTCGCGCAACTGCTCCCTAGCATTGTTTCTCAAATAGAAAAGCCTTGCAACAATGCAAACTTTTTACGTCAACTAAAGGCAATCAATGTTTTTCACCAGCCTCCGAGCAGGGCGGTGATTTCCTCGCCCCACCGCTTCTTCGGATCGTTTCTCAAGTAGAAAAAACTTGCTGCATCAGCCTCTAT
>JAAROH010007962.1_pt1 | contig 20567 bp, 16 predicted proteins | sample 7248631 | NCBI WGS metagenome assembly JAAROH01 (sample SAMN09772309, study PRJNA484901) | compost metagenome | isolation source: Vermicomposting unit | place: India
AGGAATTTGTGTAAAAAGAAGTGGGCGCAAAGCCGTTCCAATTTTCGGAAGGCGATGTTCCCTTGACCGGGAGCAGGATTTTACACAAATAGGAGGACTTGATCAGATAAGAAAAGGGGTGGGGATCAAGGATGCGGACTTTGGAAGAACTGGAACAACGGATGACGGCTCCTTCCGGGCGGCTGATTGAAGATATGAAAAAAATAGACGGGGACATGATGATCTTAGGCGTCGGCGGGAAGATGGGGCCAAGTCTTGCGAAGCTGGCGAAAAATGCGATCGATGCCGCGGGATTGAAGAAAAGGGTGATCGGCGTTTCCCGCTTTTCCGACAAAACTTTGAGGGAAGAGCTGGAAGCGTGCGGCATTGAGACCGTGGCCTGCGATCTGTTGAATGAGGAGGATTTGAAGAAGCTTCCAAAGGCGAAAAACGTGATCTACATGGCGGGAACCAAATTCGGCACCGTCGGGAACGAACATTATACGTGGGCGATGAACAGTTATTTGCCCGGGAGGGTGGCGGAACAATTGCCCGATTCCCGTTTCGTCGTTTTTTCGACCGGCAACGTTTATCCGCTGACCCCGGTGAAACTCGGCGGATCGACGGAAGCCGATCCGCCTTCGCCGATCGGTGAATACGCCCAATCCTGCCTGGGAAGGGAAAGGATCTTTGAGCATTTTTCCAAAAAAAGGGGAATCCCGGTATTAATCTTCCGGTTAAATTATGCGATCGATCTGCGGTACGGGGTGCTATTGGAAATCGCCTCCTCGGTTTACCGGGAAAAGCCGATCGATTTAACGATGGGGCATGTCAACGTGATTTGGCAGGGGGATGCGAATGAATATGCCCTCCGTTCCCTTTTGCACTGCAAAAGCCCGGCCAATATTTTAAATGTGACGGGTCCGGAGCTCATCTCCGTCCGCCGGGTGGCGCTGGAATTCGGCAAACGGTTCGGGAAGCAGCCGGTATTCGTCAATGAGGAAGCGGACACCGCCTTATTGAGCAATGCGGGCAAATGTTTTCAGCTGTTCGGCTACCCGTCCGTTTCCTTATATCAAATGATCGATTGGATGAGCGAGTGGGTGCAGGAAGGCGGTCCGACCCTCGCCAAGCCGACCCGTTTCCAGGAAAGGGGAGGTGCCTTTTAATGGCGGCCGTTTTGCAGGAAGAATTGCTCCGGCATTTGCAGGAAGGCACCGTGATTCCCGCCCACCCGCTCGCCTTAACGGAAAGGAAGGAATTGGATGCGGAAAGCCAAAAACGGCTGACCCGGTATTATATCCGCGCGGGAGCGGGCGGGATTGCCGTCGGGGTGCACACGACCCAATTCGAGATCCGCGACCCGAAATACAATTTGTTCGAAAAGGTTTTGGCCCTTGCGGCGGAAGCGGTCGAAGAAGAGGGGGTCAAACGGCCTTTTTTGAAAATCGCGGGCATCTGCGGGGAGACGAAACAGGCGGTCAGGGAAGCGGAAATCGCGAAAAGTTTCGGCTATCACCTCGGCCTGGTCAGTTTGGGCGGTTTGAACCATTACAGCGAACGGGATCTTGTCCGGCACGTGAAGGAAATCTCCCGGATTCTTCCCGTCTTCGGTTTTTATCTGCAGCCCGCGGCGGGCGGCCGTCTGTTGAGCTATGAATTTTGGCGGGAAGCCGCGGAAATCGAGAATCTGTACGCCATCAAAATCGCCCCGTTCAACCGTTACCAAACCCTCGATGTGGTCCGGGCCGTTTGCGCGTCGGAAAGGCGCGGGGACATCGCCTTATATACCGGGAACGACGATCATATCCTATTGGATTTATTGACGACCTTCCGCTTTACCATCGACGGAAAAACGGTGGAAAAGCGGATCGTCGGCGGGCTTTTGGGCCAGTGGGCGGTCTGGACGGCCAAAGCCGTGGAGTTGTTGGAAGAAATCAAAAAGGTGCGCACGAAAGACGCCATCCCGGCCGAATATTTGGCGCTGGCCAACGAATTGACCGATGCCAACGGGGCCATTTTTGATGCGAAACACCGTTTTGCCGGATGCATTTCCGGGATCCATGAAGTATTGCGCCGGCAAGGATTGCTGAAAACCGCCGTCTGCCTGAGCGAAAAGGAAAAATTGTCTCCCGGCCAGGCGGAAGAAATCGACCGGATTTATGAGATGTATCCCCATTTGAACGATGATGAATTTGTGAAGAAGTTTTTGGCAGATCAAAACAATTGATTAAAAGCACTCGTCTATTCTTATTTGGCGAGTGCTTCCATTTTTAATAACGGTGATAAATACACCGAACACTTTAATGCATAGGATAACTTTTGCTCATTGTTGACAAAAATGAAGGATATTTTTTTCAAAAAATAAAAAAATAGTGGATATTATCTCCAAACTATAATATAATTTATTTACAAGAAAATGAGGTGACTGGATTGAATCCGATATTAGAAAAAATAAAAGGAGGCCTTATCGTTTCTTGTCAGGCACTCGAAGGCGAACCGTTGCATGGGCCGATTTTTATGAAAAAAATGGCACTTGCTGCTTTTCAAGGCGGTGCGGTCGGGATACGGGCAAATGGTCCTGCAGATATTTATGAAATTAAAAAAGAAGTTTCATTACCAGTTATAGGATTATATAAAAAAAATTATCCGGATAGTGATGTATTTATCACGCCGACTTTAAGAGAAGTTCATGAAATTGTCGAAGCAGGTGCTGATATTATCGCCTTTGATGCGACATTGCGAAAACGGCCTTTTGGAAAAACTTTGGAACAATTTTATTGTGAAATAAAAGAACAATTTTCTGACATTTTATTAATGGCTGATGTTTCAACATTTGCAGAAGGACTTAACGCCTATCGATTAGGAGTGGATCTTATTTCCACAACATTATCCGGCTATACTACTTATACGGCTCATATTCAATCATTTGATGAAGAATTGTTAGTTCAATTGGTAAAGAATGTCGATTGTCCGGTAATCGCTGAAGGAAGAGTGGATACTCCTGAACTGGCCGCAAAATGTTTGCGGCTTGGCGCGTATTCCGTAGTCGTCGGTTCTGCGATCACCCGTCCACAGGAAATTACAAAGCGGTTTGTAAAAGAAATCGAAAACCTTTCTTTGTCCAAATAAAAGGAGTTGACAAATGGTGGAATATTTCATCGGCGTCGATATCGGCGGCACAAAGATAAAAGCGGGGATCATAACACCAAATGGCAAGGTCTGTAAAGCTATTGAAGAAAAAACAAATAGGAACCATTTAGCCAGGCAGATGTTGGTATTAATCGAACAGCTTTTAAATGAACGAGAAGATATCAAAGGGATCGGTGTGGCAACTGCTGGAAGAGTTGACTTTGCAAGTGGTGTAATTCAATATGCGACAGACCATTTGCCGAATTGGACAGGGGTTAAGGTAAAAGATTTGATCGAATCACGTTTTCAGATGCTTGCCTGTGTCGATAATGATGCAAACTGTGCAGCTTATGGAGAAATGAAAATGGGTTCCGGCCGTTCATTTTCAAGTTTTATATGTATCACGCTAGGAACTGGCGTAGGTTCTGGAATTGTTATAAACGGCGAACTTTATCGTGGTAAGCATGGCGGTGCTGGGGAAGTGGGACATATGACATTAATTCCGAACGGCAGGCCATGCAATTGCGGAAGAAGTGGGTGTTTTGAACAATATGTTTCCGGGTCAGCGTTAATAAAGGATATTGAAGATGATGAACAATTAAAAGAAATGAAAGTAACCCCTGTCGAAGTTTTTCGTTTAGCTCAGGAAAATCACGATTCAGCAAAGAAAATTGTAAACCGTTTCATCGATCATTTAACGATTGGATTAAAATCATTACAAAATATTTTAGATGTGGATGGGTTAATTTTAGGCGGCGGTGTTATAAATTCCAGTCAGTATTGGTGGGATCCATTCGTAGAAAAAATGAACAAAAATTCGGTCTCACCCATCCAAATTAAGAGAGCAGAGTTAAAAAATGATGCCGGAATGATAGGTGCGGCATTAATGGTTCAAGATTATCTGTCATAGAGTCAATGAATAGAGGTGGCTGGCTTGGCTTATTTTAAAGAATTAAAAGCGGATATCGTCATTATTGGCGGAGGCATAGGCGGTTGTTCAGCCGCCTTGGCGGCATGCAGAACCGGTAAAAAGGTCATTTTGACTGAAGAAACAAAATGGATCGGAGGACAATTGACTGCTCAAGGTGTGCCTCCTGATGAACATCCATGGATTGAAAATTTTGGGGCAACGAAATCATACAAAACATTTCGTCAAAAAATTAGAGAATACTATTTTCGCAATTTTCCAGTTATAACTAGTCAAAGAATGAACCCCTATTTTAATCCGGGGAATGCCCTTGTCAGCAAAATCAGCCATGAGCCAAGAGCGGCTTTAGCAGTGTTCTACGATATGCTTGCCCCTTATCTGCATAGTGGAAAATTGACTTTATTGCTGGAGTATAAGATTGAATCTGCAGAGACCATTTTGGATTATGTGGAATCAGTGACGGTTGTTCATAAATGGACAGGCGACCGAATCCAGTTATATGGAAGAATATTTTTGGATGCAACTGAAATGGGAGATGTTTTGCCTCTTGCCAAGGTGGAGTATGTGATTGGAGCAGAATCGCAAAAAGAAACAGGAGAACCGCATGCGGTGCCGGGTGAAGCAGAACCATATAATATGCAGTCATTTACCTATTGTTTTGCAATCGATTACATAGAAAATGAAGACCATACCATTGAAAAGCCGGAACTGTATGATTTTTGGAAAAATTACCAGGCGCCATTTTGGCCGGATCGGCAATTAAGTTGGTTTGGTCTTGTTCCCCACACCTTAGAACCGGTGGAATATGTATTATTCGAACAGCCTGGAAAATTTTCATTATGGAAATATCGGCGGATTATCGACAAGACCAATTTTGAAAAAGGAACATATGAAAGTGATATAACGATTGTTAACTGGCCGCAAAATGATTATTGGTTAGGTCCGCTGATCGATGTCTCTGAAGATGAGAAAGAAAAGCATTTATATCAAGCGAAACAATTAAGTTTATCCCTGTTATATTGGTTGCAGACAGAGGCTCCGCGTCCGGACGGCGGAACCGGTTACCCGGGATTGCGTTTACGGGGAGATGTTTTGGGTACAGAAGATGGATTTGCCATGTATCCTTATATTCGTGAATCCCGTAGAATCCGAGCGGAATTTACAATCCTCGAACAGCATATCAGTGCAGAGATTCCTGAAAAAAAAGAAGCCGATTTTTTTGCTGACAGCGTGGGAATCGGGTGTTACCGGGTTGATTTGCATCCAAGCACAGGGCTCGATCCATATATTGATTTTTCTGCTTATCCCTTTCAAATCCCATTAGGCAGCTTGCTTCCGATTAGGGTGGAAAATTTAATACCTGCCAATAAAAACATTGGGACAACCCATATTACGAACGGGTGCTATCGTTTGCATCCTGTTGAGTGGAATATCGGGGAAGCTGCAGGTTATTTAGCTTCTTATTGTATCGACAAAAATATTCAGCCTCGCGCAGTGAGGGCAAATGAAAATCGTTTGAGAGATTTTCAATCCATACTGGTGAAAGCGGGAATCGAATTAGAATGGCCAAAGATTCATAAAGTATAAGCTTGGTTTCGGTACAACTTTGCATGAATGCCGAGGTCGGTTTTGAATCTCTATATACCCTTATACCAAAAAGGGAGGAAATATTATTGATTGCCCTTATCGAAAATCGCAAGCAGATGGCAGCGCTGGTAAACTATACGGCTCATTTTTCCGTCTTGGAAGAATTACTGGAAGAAGATTTGCATAAATTCGATTTTATTTTTATCAACGGGAAAGGATCAGACGAACCGTTGAAAATGTCCTATGAAATCATTGAGAAGCTATGGAGGTTTGTGGAACAGGGCGGCGTATTGTACGGAGAATTCATTAATTGTGAAGATTTCCCAAGTTCCCGTTTATTTGGTTTTAAACAAGAATTTCCTGCGACGAATCGCCGCTTGGAAAAGATTCGGGTTGCAATACATTCAAATTTTTGCCGGAAAGGACAGTTACTCGAATGGCAAGGTCCATTTCTATCAGGATTTGCTTTTGATTCAGACACTCTTCTGGACATCGGGAATTTTAAAGAAACCCATGAAACTGAACAAAAAGGGGATTATCCAGGAATTGTCGTGAAAAATCATGGAAAAGGAAAAACGATTTTTTCGACATTTTCCTTTTTAAGCAATGATCAATTATGGACCTTAAGGCCGCATTGGTTATGGAACCAAATAGTGAAATGGTTGCAAACGGAATTCCGTTTGCCGATAAAAACGATCCATCCAATTATTCAAATTTCAATGGAAAAAGATGTGAAAAAAACCATTGAAAGAGGCATTAACTGGTTTTTTCAATCAGGAATCATGCCAAAAGAAGATGGAAGTTCAGGCGTTTATGAAAACGTTCATTCCATCCGGAGTGACATAAGCAAAGATTTCCGGCCGGATTGTAACGCCCATACGGCTTTAATGTTTTATCTATATGGCCAATATACAAAAGAAGAGAGATGGTTACGGATCTCGCAAAACCTATTTGCTTATTTGTTCAAAGAAGGCTATCAAGATCTGGATCCGGCGTCCCATACGTATGGGTTTTGGAAATGGTTTAGATTTCCGAAAGATAAACCGGACCAAATTTTTTCGGATGATAATGGCTGGATTGCCTTCATACTTCTCTATTTATATCGGAAAACCGGGTATGAAGAATATAAAAAACGCGGTCTCTTGACAGCATATTCGCTTTTGAAAACTCAAAATCAAAACGGTTTGCGGCCTGAGGCGATCCGTGAAAAGGAATTATTTGAAAAGGGAATCCCATATTTTCGGCAATTGGCGGAAAGCAGTATGAATCCACATTTTGAAAGCATCGTTCATGCGGCATTCATTCAGGCGTATTTGGTGTCAAAAGATGAAGCCTTTTTGCAAACGGCTATACGGGGCACCATGCACTTGTTGCAGAATAAGGAAAAAATGAAATTTCTGTACAGCAAAACGGCAGGCTACAGCAGATTTTTATTTTCATTATCCCTCCTGTATGCATTAACAAAGGACAAAGCCATTCGTGAAGGATTGTATGAAACGGTTCATTATTTAATGAAATGTCAACATGAAATGGGCGGTGTGGAGGAAAGAGACAATCCGGATCCTGACCGGTATGGTGCCGAAGATACCGGAGTCTTTCGAGAAAACGGAGAAGGTATTGCCGACCAGTTATACACAAATAATTTCTTAATTGTCAATGGTTGGGAGGCATGGAAAGCGACAGGAGATTTATTAATAAAAGATTTTCATGAAAAGCTTTGTCAATATATTTCCATGATTCAAATCTCTTCCCGGAAAAAAGAATTTGATGGGGGGTGGATGCGTTCTTTTCATCTGCACAAGCAAGAATACTTCGGCAACAATGGTGATACAGGCTGGGGGGCATACTGCATCGAAAGCGGATGGACCAATGCGATGATCCTGTCCGGATTAATTTTAAAAGAATTAAATCAGTCCTTTTTAGATTAAATGGGGAGGTTTATTCATGAAGAAAATAGGGACAATCGTTCTGGTTTTAACAATTTTGTTGATGGGCGGATGCAGTTCTTCAAGCGGAAGCGATAAAACTTCAAAAGAAAATAATGAAAAAGTGAAACTGGAAGTGATGATGTTTGAAGGCGGATTTGGATCGGAATGGGTTAAAGATTCTGCAAAAGCGTACATGGAAAAAAATAAAAATGTGGAAATTGAAGTCATCTCTAGCCCGGACATTCATCAGCAGCTGCAAACGAGATTTTTGTCGAAGGATGTTCCGGATATTATCAATCCCGGACCGAGTTTTGATATTCAAGGAGTCATCAATGATGGAATGATCGCACCTTTGGATGATTATTTACAAGAAAAAGCCTATGGAAGTGATGAAAAATGGATAGATACGTTTGAACCGGGACAATTCAACTTGCAAAAAGACGGAAAAACTTATGGCATACCTACCATTTTTTCTTCCGGGTATGTATGGTGGTATGATGAAAAATTATTTGAAGATAATGGATGGCAATTGCCGAAAACACAAGACGATTTATACAAATTAAGAGACGAAGCAGCAAAAAAAGATATTGCCGTTTTTGCAGTTCCAGGGAAATATCCGGGTTATTATTTTTATGGCATATTCTTGCCCTTAGTAGAGAGAATCGGCGGAAAACAGGCGTTGTTGGATGCATTCAATTTAAAAGAAGGGGCATGGAAATCAGACAGCTTTATTCAGGCGGCAAAAGAATCGCAAAGAATGGTGAAAGAAGGATTGTTTATGGATGGAACGTTCGGGCTTTCGCATACTGAAGCACAAACCCTGTTCTTTCAACGGAAAGCATTATTTGTTATGGCCGGAACTTGGTTGGAAGGCGAAATGAAAGACGTCATTCCAAAAGATTTTAAGCTGAGGGCGTTGAATCAACCTGCTTATCCGGGCGGAAAGGGTGAACAGTTGGCTCCGGTTTCGACCGGCTGGGGCGGCGCATGGTATATCCCGGAAGGTTCGAAAAATAAAGATGAAGCGGTGGAATTCTTGAAATTCCTTTCAAGTAAAGAAGAAGTAAAGAAAATGGTGCGAACGAAAGGATTGGCAAGTGTTGTTAAAGGAACAGAGGAAGCCATTCAATCTGAACCATTAAAAAGCGCATTAAAACTGATGCAAGAAGCAAAGGGGACGTATGCCCCAACAGCGATCAACGATTCTTATCCGGAAATGGCCGGAAATATCATCAATGTTTACCAAAGTTTAATGCTCGGCGAAATAACTCCGGAAGAATTCGCTGAAAAGGCAGAGAAATTTGCCGAACAAACAAGGAATGACAAAAACATAGAAAAAGTCGAATTTTCCTGGTAATTTTCGCTGGCGGTATATCAGGAGAGGTCTGAAATGCAATTTTGGACCTCTCTCCTTTGAAAGGTTGTGTAAAGATGAAACAAAGAAATGACAGATGGGCGATCCTATTTTTCCTGGGACCGGCTTTAATATTATATCTAATTTTTGTTATCTATCCGTCCATTAATGCGTTAAGAATGAGTTTTTACAATTGGAGAGGTTTGGGCGCAAAAACATGGATAGGTATAGATAATTACAGGCGAATGCTGGAAGATGAAAATTTTGTAAATGCTTTAAAAGTAACCGGCAAATATATATTGTTTCAAGTTCCTCTCGTATTAATTTTATCTGTTATTATAGCAATTTCCATTTCCCACTTTATGAACACAAGATGGTTCCAATTTTATCGCTCAATCATATTTTTTCCTTACATCTTGCCAAGCGTTGCCATTGCCATGCTTTGGTCGACCATATTTAACCCGGTTGGCGGCATGCTGAACGGCTTATTGGACATGGTTGGCCTGGACCGTTTCATGACGGAATGGTTAGGGAAAACGGAAACCGCATTTGGCAGTATTGTTTTTGTAGATATCTGGCGTATGGTTGGTTTTTACTCGATTTTAATATTAGCGGCAATATTAAATATTCCCCAAGATATATTGGAGGCAGCAGAGATTGATGGGGCGAAAAAGTTTCAAAAAACGATTTTTATTACGCTGCCGATGCTGAAGGATGTCCTTCAAGTGGTAATCATTTTTACTTTCATAAATACTTTAAAAGTATTTGAAATGCCTCAGTTGTTGACGGCAGGCGGACCGAATCGTTCTACCCAGCCGATCTCATTATATATGTATGAACAAGCGTTTAAAAATTTTAATTTTGGCTACGCCTCAGCCATAGGTGTCGTATTTTTAATATTAACTATGCTTGCTTCGCTGTTTATTCTGAAAATTACGAGGGGGAGTGAAGGGTGAAAAAGGTAATCAGAGATTTTGGGAGCCATCTTTTTTTAACAATCCTTTCCGTCCTGATTATCGTTCCGGTAATATGGGTATTTGTTAATTCCGTCAAAACATCTGCGGAAATTCTATTAAAGCCATTATCTTTACCAAGTAAACTGTCATTGGACAACTATGTCAGAGCATGGAAAGAAGCGGGATTGGGCATAGGATTTGTAAATAGTATGTACGTCACAATAATCACTGTATTTTTCATCGTTGTGATTGCCGCTATGGCCGCCTATGTATTAAGCAGGAAAAAATTTCTTTTCCGCCTGACCATTGAAAAAATTTTTCTGATGGGATTGATGCTTCCGACCTTTTTGTCGATGGCTCCGTTGTTTTTATTAATGAATGGATTAAACTTGGTTAACAGCATTCCCGGTTTGATGTTGGTTTATATTGCTTATTCCATGTCGTTTACGATTTTCATTCTAATTGCCTTTTTTAACCAAATCCCCCATTCGCTGGAGGAAGCGGCGATTATTGATGGTTGCGGACCTTGGAAATTATTTTGGAAAGTGATGTTCCCTTTGGCAAAACCGGGACTCATTTCGGCAGCGATTTTTAATTTTGTCGGGATATGGAACGAATATATTTTGGCATTAATTCTGATAAATGATGACCAGTATAAAACATTACCTCTGAAATTGGCAAATATCATGATGATACAACAATATCATACGGACTGGGGAGCACTTTATGCGGGGCTGGTTTTGTCATTTATCCCGGTAACGATCTTTTATCTGATCTTCCAAAAACGTTTGATTGAAGGTTCAACTGCAGGAGCCATTAAGGAGTAGATATTTTGTTCAAATTCGTTCATTCCTTTCGAGGAAAATAGGAGGCTCTCGCCATGTCGTCCTTTGCGACAAAATGTTTAAGTTTTGACAAAACAATACGATTTGCCGCTGAAGAGTTGCAAAAATATGTAAGGAAGATTGATCATCACACAGACTTTACATTTGTGCTGGGCCTGGTCTCTGATTTTATGAACAATGGTCTGATGAAATGCAGTCGAATACGGGTTGGAGATATCGATGCGTTCGAAATTGTTCGTGATAACCAGAACATTTCGATCATCGGTTCCAATCCTAGATCCGTTCTTTTTGGCGTATACCACGTATGTAAATATTTATTTGGTTATCGATGGGTATCATTTTTTGACGAGGACCAGGGAGTTTTTCGGTCACAACCTACGGACCTTACCGGCGTTTTTCAAGCGGATTTAAAACGGAGGGGGCTCGTGATCGAATATTATGACGATCCCGATTTTATACTTAAAATTATTGATTGGGCTCCAAAGCATTATATCAATGAACTTTTTTTCACGTATATCCTTTGGGATAAAATAAAATGGTTAGTAAAAGATGAAATATCGAAACGCGGATTGCATTTAACTTTGGGCGGCCACAGCCTACATTTTTTATTGGAAAATAATGAGATGCCTGTTTCGAAGCAGCTTGATTTTCAAGATTTATCTTGGCAAGAAATTTTAATCGGAAAAGTGAAGAAGTATTGTGAGGAAACGGAAGAAATCGATCGGGTTTCATTGTGGCCTCCTGATATAGGAGTCAAAAATAAAAGGTTTTTATTCGATTACTTATCATTCATCGCGAGAATCCAAAATTGTTTGCCTAATATAAAGGCGGAACATATTGCGTATAATGCCGGACTTTCATGGGAAATGCTAGAATTAAACGAATATATTGACCGCCCTTATCCGGTCGATACTTTATTTGCTTTTTGGGGCAGAAATTATGGGCAGCCATATCATAAAGAGGAGCGGGCTTGTAATGCATTGCAAGATTGGCGGAAAAAAACCGCAGAACAAAATCAAGAACTCTGTATTCTCGAATATTATAGCGATCACTTTATGTTGTCGGAATTATTCCCGCCATTGTTTCAAAGAATAAATGAAGATATGGCTTTTTATAAAAATTTGCAAATCGATGGTATTGTGAACTTAATCGTACCGTTTGTTCCAAAGAATAATGCCGATAGACTAGATGTAATCTATCCTTGGAAAGATGTCCAATTAATGAACGCTTATTATTTTGCACGTCTTGCCTGGGGTGATGATTACTGCAGTATTGAAAAAGATTTTTACAGTGTTTTTGGCGAAAAAGAGGAACAATGGAAACAAAGATTTAAGCAAATGGAAGAAGTATTGTCTCATGTTTCCAAATGGAATGTTCCGCTGTTTCCATATCGCCCGGTTGATCCGGGAAAAGCAAATGTTTCATCCGCGGCGAAGTTAATAAAAGATCTGAAGATTCGGAAAGAAACAATGAAAGATGTTTTTGTTCAAATTGATGGGGGAGTCCCCGAAAAACTGTTGAAAATGCAAGATGTTGGCAAATTGTATATTTATTATGTATATAAAAAGTTAGAAAATCTTGAGGCTATATGGCTGAAAAAATTGGATGTTAAGGATGTTTCATATGAGTAATGTCAATACGATTTTAAAAATTAAGAGTTATTATAATGGTTTAACAAAAACTGAAACTAAAATTGCCGATTATGTTTTAGAACATTTGCAAGATATCATTTATTGCTCGGTGACAGAATTGGCCGAAAGAGCGGGTGTCGGAGAAACAACGGTACTTAGGTTTTGCAGGAAAATGGGCTTTAATGGTTTTCAAGATTTTAAATTGGCATTGGCCCAAGATTTAGTGCAGCCGTTTACGAATGATGAAGAGGAAATTGTTGAAAATGATACAACTCTTTCCATTATTAATAAAACGACGACAAAGCATATGAAAATCATTGAAGAAAATCGTCAGCTATTAGATGAAAAGCAAGTTGAAAAAGCGATCGATTTAATTCTTTCTGCAAAAACGAATGTATTTTTTGGAGTTGGTTCATCGGGTTTAACCGCCCTTCAAGCGGCAAATTCCTTAACCAGAATCGGAATCAAATGCGACGCGAAACAAGATAGTCATTTCCAAGCTATGACGGCAGCACTGCTGACAAAAGATGATTGCGCCATCGGAATTTCTGTTTCAGGCAGTACGAAGGATACGATTCACAATTTGGAAATTGCCAAAAAAAGGGGGGCAAAAATTATTTGTATTACCAGCAACGGAAAATCTCCAATTACCAAACTGGCTGATGTTGTCCTGCTAATGTCATCAAAAGAAAGCCCGTTAGAAGGCAGTTCCATTATTTCTCAGATCGCTCAATTATCAGTTATCGACATATTATGCGCAGCAATCATTCAAAGAAGAAATGAAGTAGCTAGAAGAGTTCGTGAAATTACAGCGAAAGCTGTATCGGAAAAATTGTATTAACAAAAAGAACCATTCAACAAATTTATTTTTTAGTCATCTTTACCTGGCATGGACGGTAATGGAAATAAATGGAATAACGAAAGATGTCATTTTTAAGTTCATAAAAAATAAGTAAAAAGGAAAGGACTTGTTTTACTCCTTTCCTTTTTCCGTTTTGACAAGGTTTTTTTAACTTACCGGTAAGTTTTTGCATGCTTCCATCAATAAATCCGCAATATGCACCGCGCGCATCGTTCCGGAAAGGCCGTGCCGTTCGATTCCCATTTTCATTTGCATGAGGCATCCCGGGTTGGTGGTGACGATGGTGCAGGCATTGGTCATTTTGACCTTTTCCATTTTATGATCGAGGATTTGATTGGCCATCTCGGGCTGCAGAATATTATAAATCCCGGCCGATCCGCAGCATTTGTCCGCGCCGTCCAGTTCCACGAAGGCGGCCCCTTCGATCGCCTGAAGCAGTTTCCGGGGCGCGTCATGCACCCCCATTACGTTCCGCAAATGGCAGGAATCCTGGTAGGTGAGGATTTGTCCGGGCAGATGCAGGGGGACGTTTTTGTGAAATTCCAATTCCACCAAGATTTCCGTCATGTCTTTTACCTTGTTTTTGAAACGTTTTGCCCGTTCGCGCCAGTCGTTTTCATCTTTCAATAAATGGTCGTAATCGACCAAGTAGCCGCCGCAGCCGCCGGCGTTGAGGACAATGAAGTCCGCATCCGTTTGTTCGAAGGCCTCAATATTTCGTTTTGCCAATTCTTTCGCCTTTTCCTTTTCGCCGCTGTGGCCGTGGAGCGCACCGCAGCATCCCTGGTTTTCCGGAACGACGACTTCGCAGCCCGCCAGCTGCAGCAGGCGGATCGTATTTTCATTGGTTTTGAGAAACAAAGTATCCATTAAGCAGCCGGCGAAAAATGCGACGGTCGCCTTCTTTTCCCCGATGGGCGGGAAATGCCGCCTGCGGCCTTTCATCTCTTTTTTCTTCGGGACATCCGGCAAAATTTTCTCCATTTCCGCCATCGTTTTCGGGAACAGCTTGAGAAAACCGATTTTCCTCGCCACTTTCTGCAATCCCGAACGCTGGTAAAAGCCGACCAGGCTCGTGGCCGCCTGCATCCGGCTCTGATGGGGGAACAGCCCTTCAAACACGGTTTTGCGGACCGCTTTGACGGGCAGGGAGCGGGCTTTGTGCTGCTCGAAGATGTGGCGGGCTTCCTCCAAAAGATGTCCGTATTTTACCCCCGCGGGGCAAACGGGTTCGCAGGCCCGGCACCCGAGGCATACGTTCAGGGTATGCTCCACTTCCTCGTAGGCGTCGATCATGCCGTCGCGGACGGCCTTCATTAAGGCGATCCTTCCCCGGGGGGAATAATATTCTTTTCCCGTTTCGATATAGGTGGGGCATGCGGGGAGGCAGAATCCGCAACGCATGCAGTTTAACAGTTCGTCCTCGTCCATTTTTTCCCGAAAGTCCTGTTGGACGGATCTCTGTTTTGTCAAGGAAGACATTTGCTTCACCACGCTTTGCTATTTTTTCAAGCAGTTTAAACGGCGGCCGACCGCAAGGGCGATTTTGAAGGAAGTTCGTGACGGATTTTCATAAGGAGCCGAGCCCCTGACCCTGCAAGCAGGAATCAGGAGGTTGCCCGGTTTTTCTCCGGGGCAAGGATCCTCGGGCGTGATCACAGCTGCCGCGCGTTCAGGACCGGTGCAGGATCACCCTTTTCCTCGTTTCTTTGGCGAAGATTTTTCCGGGGTTTAAAATATTGTTCGGATCGAGGGCCTGTTTGATTTGTTTCATTACCCGGATTCCTTCTTCCCCGAGCTGCCATTCCAAATAGGGAGCCTTCATTTGCCCGACGCCGTGCTCGCCCGTTATCGTTCCGCCGAGTTCGATCGCTTTTTCGAAAATTTCCGCAAAGGCCTTTTCCACCCGTTCCATTTCCTCTTTGTCGCGGATATCCGTGGTGCAGGTCGGATGGAGGTTCCCGTCTCCCGCATGGCCGAAGGTGGCGATGGTGACGTCGTATTTTTCCGCGATTTCGTTAATGGCTTTTACCATTGCCGCTACTTGGGAACGGGGAACGGTGGCATCTTCCAGAATGGTCGTCGGCTTCAGCCGGGCCAGGGCGGAGAGGGCGGAACGGCGGGCGGCGCTCAAGGCATGGGCCTCCTGTTCCGATTTCGCCGTTTGCACGGAGATGGCGTGCTGTTCGTAACAAATGTTTTCGATTTTTTCCATGTCCTTTTGAACGGTTTCGGCGTCCCCGTCCTGTTCGATGAGCAGGACCGCCTTGGCGTCGGTGGGCAGACCGATCTTCGCAAAATCTTCCACGGCTTTTAATGTCGGCTGATCCAAAAATTCCAGGGTGGCGGGAATGATCCGGGAGGCGATGATTTTGGAGACCGTTTCCGCCGCCCGGTCGATGTCGTCGTATAAGGCGAGAAGGGTCTTCTTCGTTTTCGGTTTCGGCAGCAGTTTCAGCGTCGCTTCCGTTACAATGCCCAAGGTGCCTTCCGAACCGACGATCAACTTCGTCAAGTCATAGCCGGCCACATCCTTCGCCAGCTTTCCCCCGGTGCGGATGATGCCGCCGTTGGCCAGAACCACTTCCAATCCGAGGACATAATCCTTCGTAACCCCGTATTTCAGCCCCCTTAAGCCGCCGGAATTTTCGCTGATATTGCCGCCGATCGTGGAGATTTTCATCGAGCTTGGGTCGGGGGGATAAAACAGCCCTTTTCGCTCGACGAATTCGATCAAATGCTGGGTGATGACGCCCGGTTGGACCGTTACCGTCAAATTTTCCTCATCCAGCTCCAAAATTCGATTCATGTGCCGGAAATGCAGAACGATGCCGCCGTTTACCGGCGACGTGCCCCCCGACAAATTCGTGCCCGATCCCCGAGGGACGATCGGGATTTTGTGCTCGTTGCAGAGCTTGACGATTTCCGCCACTTCCTCCGTATTTCTCGGAGCCACGACGCAATCCGGCATCGACTGGTACAGGGGAGTCGCATCATAGGAAAAGACCAGTCTGGCACTCTGCGAATCTTCCACATTTTCCGGCCCGACGATGGAGATGAGTTTTTGTTTTAAACTGTTTGAAATCATTTTTGCTCACTTGCCTTTAATAAATTTTTTAGATTTACTTACTATATATAATTTATCAAAAAATTGGAAAGAACAAATTATACAGTTATTAAGTTTTTTACAAAAAAATGAAATTAAATTTCAAAAATATTAATTATATTGTTGAAATAAAAATTCAGGATTATAATATTAATATACTTACAGAAGCGTTATAACACAAGGGCGTTGCTTATTAAATTTGGGTAAAAGGGGATGATGATTTGTGAATAAGAAATTGTTTTTATTCGCGTCCTTGATTTTTGCCTGCTTTGTGTTGCAACCCCTTGGATATGCTGAGGCCCCGGACGACTCGAGTTCTCCGAAAAGGGAATTCAGGGCTGTTTGGATTGCTACCGTTAACAACATTGATTGGCCGTCAAAAAAAGGTTTGCCCGTTGAACAACAAAAGGCTGAATTTATTAAACTCTTAAGTGATGTTAAAGAAATGGGGATGAATGCGGTAATCGTCCAAATTAAACCGACAGCTGATGCTTTTTATCCGTCAGCGTACGGACCTTGGTCAGAGTATCTTACTGGTGAGCAGGGGAAAGATCCGGGTTATGATCCGTTAGCTTTTATGATTGAAGAAGCACACAAAAGAAATCTTGAATTTCATGCGTGGTTTAATCCTTACCGAATTACAATGAATCATAAAGATCTTGGAAGGCTGGCAGAAAACCACCCGGCACGAAAACATCCTGAATGGGTTGTAGGATATGGAAATCAATTATATTTTGATCCGGGTATTCCCGATGTACAAAAATTTATCGTTGACGGAATTATGGAGGTAGTAAAAAAATACGACATAGACGGAGTTCATATGGATGATTATTTTTATCCGTATAAAATTCCCGGAGAAGAGTTTCCGGATGATGAAAGTTACGAAAAATACGGTAAAGAACATTTTGAAAACCGTGATGACTGGAGAAGAAATAATGTAAATGAGCTTGTAAGAAAAATCCATGAATCGATTAAGAAGGAAAAACCGTATGTTAAATTTGGAATCAGCCCATTTGGTGTTTGGAGAAATAAAGCCGATGACCCAACGGGTTCTGACACAAGGGCGGGACAAACTAATTACGATGATTTGTATGCGGATACAAGACATTGGATTCAAAATGGCTATCTTGACTATATTAATCCGCAAATATATTGGAATATCGGTTATGAACTTGCGGCCTTTGACATTTTGCTGCATTGGTGGAGAAATGAGGTAAGAGACAAGCCCATTCATCTCTACATTGGGCAAGCAGCGTATAAAATAAATAACAATCCTGTTCCTGAATGGTCTGATCCGGAAGAATATCCAAGACAAATTAATATGATTAGAAGTTATAGGGATGTACATGGCAGTGTCCATTTTAGCCTTAAGGATTTAAACCGTAATCCGCTTGGGATTAAAGACAGGTTAATAAATGAAATTTATAAAAAGCCTGCGCTTGTACCGGCGATGCCGTGGTTGGATGATGATCCTCCAAAAAAACCAAAATTAAGAGACCTGATAAAAAATGAAAAAGGAATTACATTGACGATCGAAGATCACAAAGGAAATGATACAGTGTATTACGCAGTTTATCGTTTTGAAGGGAAGCATAAAGGGGATACAGGATCGTCGGAAAATTTGTTAACAACAGTAAGAAAAACATCAAATGTTCAACAATTTACTGATATTACTGCAGAGCCAGGAAAAACATATACCTATATTGTAACGGCGTTGGACAGGTTGCATAATGAAAGCAAAGAAAGCAATCCGAAAACAATAACAATTTCCGACAAACCATAAAACCATTTTATTTAATAGCGATTTGTCATACCCGGCAGAATGTTCTGCCGGGTATTTTGGCTATTTGATCTTTTACAAATGGGTTTGTTATGCTGGGAATACAAATCACTGTATATTAAAAGTGGGCGATTCAGTTATTAGGCAGCAATAATTTTTTATACATCAAATTGATTTTTGATCGATTTGTTTGGTAATTATTAGGTAATTATTATGTTAAGGAAAACAAAAATCGTTGTTTTCAATTGAAAACGCTTAAAGAAAAAGCTAATATGTGATTTATAGTAATTATTCCTAAAAGTAACTATAATTTTTATCTGTAAGGAAATGGAATGATGAATGCGAATGCTTGGAGGAAAATAACATGGGTTCACTCTTAACTTTTATCGAACAAAATTTACATAAGCTTTCCGAAGCGGAAAGAAAAATCGGAAGATATGTCTTGGAACATCCGGAATTTGTTCCCAACATGACAACAAAGGATTTGTCCAAAAACAGCGGTGTCAGTGAATCGAGCGTCATCCGGTTTTGCAAGTCGATCGGAATCGGCAGCTTTAAATCATTTAAGCTGGAACTTGTGAAGGAACTTACATTGGCTGATATGAGTTTGACCGATTTTTCCATCTTGCAAAAAACGGATCAACCTTATGAATTGTTTCAAAAAGTCACTTATGTCAATAAATCGGCGATTGATAAAATTCATTCCTCCTTGGATAGGAAAGAATTCGAAAAAGCAGTGGAAAAATTACTTCATGCAAAAAAATTAATTTTTTATGGTGTGGGAGGTTCTTCCACCGCAGCTTTTGATGGATATATTAAATTTTCAAAATTAGGATATCAATGTTCCTTTTCCCATGATTTTCATTATTTATTATCATTGATTCCATTTTTGAACGAAAACGATATATTTTTTGCAATCAGCATGTCGGGAAGAACAAAAGATGTGCTTGATTTGTCCAATTTTGCAAAAAAGAAAGGTGCAATATTAATCGCGATTACAAATATTGACAATTCCCCTTTATATAAACAAGCTGACATTCGATTGTGCACTCCGATTGTTGAGCAAGATTATCGCATTGGAAGTATTCCTTCCAGGATGACGCAGCTCACAATTATAGATGCTTTATACTTGAGCGTGTTTCACTTAATGGGAGAAAAAGTTTTAAAAGAATTTCACGAAGCAAGAAACGAAGTGATCCGTTTAAGAAGATAAATTAAAACAGCTTACAGATTTTTTCTGCAAGCTGTTTTTTTCCTTAAATTATTTTTTTAATTCTTCTATTGCTTTTACGATATTCCCCTTATGTTTTTCGATTGTTTTTTTAGCCGTATCAAAATTGATATTAAATAGCAACATTAAAATTGCTGTTTTTGTGTCTCCTCGAGCCATTTCGTTGGTTTTTATCGCAGTTTCTTCGTCAGCGCCGGTGATATCCATTATAATGCGAATGGCGCGATTCTTTAATTTTTTGTTCGTTGCTTTTACATTAACCATTAAATTTTTGTATACATTCCCGGTTTTTATCATAGTTGCGGTTGACAACATGTTTAAAACCATTTTTTGAGCGGTCCCGGCTTTCAAACGGGTGGAACCGGTTAGAATTTCGGGACCGACCGGCAGTTCTATGGCCACATCGACCATTTTCGATAATTTAGTATTTAAATTACAAGTAATTCCGACCGTGGGAACCTTCTTTTTTTGGGCTGTTTCAATCACTGACAAAACGTATGGTGTAGTCCCGCTAGAAGATATGCCAATTACAAGGTCATTCTCGTTGACATATTTATTTACGTCATTTACAGCCGCCTCTACGTCGTCTTCCGCATTTTCTATCGCTTTTCTTAATGCCTTGTCACCTCCAGCAATCACGCCTTTGATAAGTTCTGGAGAGACCCCGAATGTAGGAGGGCATTCAGATGCGTCCAAAACCCCCAATCTCCCGCTTGTACCTGCGCCGAAGTATACTACCCTCCCGTTATTTTCTATGACTTTAATCATAAGATGAATTGCTTTTTCGATTTGAGGCAGAGCTTTTTCTACAACATAAGCAACTTTTTTATCCTGATCATTCATTAGTTTTATTATTTCAAAAACCGAAAATTGATGTAAATTTTCCGATAGGTCATTTTTCATTTCTGTCAGTAAATGATTGTTTAATTCATTCATTAACTGCACTCCTTGTTTTTAGTGGTATTTTCGTGTGGCAATGTATCGGACAATTTTATGGCAGTAAAGTTTTTGCTAATAACTTTTTCTGATCGCCATAAGGGGGTAACGTTAATTGTCCCAGTAAAACGAATTCTTTTGCTCCTGTAGCCTTTGGCATATTGGTTTTTTGTTGATGAATATATTCATTTGCCAATACCGCAAAGCCAACGGCTTCTTTTTCATCGGCGGTAATTCCCAAATCATCCATCTTTATTAATTTTTTATCCGGTAACAAAGATTGAATCATTTTTAATAAAGTCTTGTTATTTC
>JAAROH010007966.1_pt1 | contig 20452 bp, 18 predicted proteins | sample 7248631 | NCBI WGS metagenome assembly JAAROH01 (sample SAMN09772309, study PRJNA484901) | compost metagenome | isolation source: Vermicomposting unit | place: India
TATCGTAAGAATACGCGAGTATTTATAAGAAAAACTTTAATTCATAGAGGGAGGAAGAGTTATGCAAAAAGGATTGAAAATTAAGGATGATAGGAAAGAAAGGTTGTATTTTGCGATTACTGTGGTTGGATGTGGGGGTAATGGTTCACATTTTGTGCGGAACCTTTGCCAGCTTACACGGACTTACTTAGATAAAGACGGAAATGAAGAAAAGTTGGGAATGGAATTAACCCTTGTTGATGCGGACAAGGTGGAAGCAAAGAACATAGGTAATCAGTTGTTCGATGTCGATGATTTATATGACTATAAGGCAGTTGCATTAGCTGAACGTTATGGTTATCACTACGAGTTACCAATTATGTATGTAAAAGAATATGTCAAAACGATCGAGCAATTAAAGTCATTGTTTCCAAAACGGCAGACAAGTGAAAGAACGCAAGTGGTAAATATACTTGTGGGGATGGTTGATAATAACCGCACCCGACAGGTTTGCCATGACTTCTTTTATGATGAGAGTGTGCAAGACCTTATTTGGCTTGATGCTGGAGTAGAGGGTGTAACTGTGTTTGAAAAGGACGAGTTAACCGCGGAAGAGCAAAATGAGATAGACTCATCGGGTTTTTCTGGGCAAATTTGCTGCGGTGTAAAGTGTAACGGTGAAGTTATTCTAGAACCGGTCACAGAGGTCTATTCAAACATTCTGGAGGATACCCGGACTAGTTTTCCAGATGAATCTTGCGGGGAATTAATCGTTAATAATCCACAGCGGCTTATGACCAATCAATTGGCCGCCCAATTGGCAACTGTTTTTATCAATAATCTGTACCATACAGGGCAGATTTTTATGCATTATATTAATTTTAACAGCCAATATGGGAATAGTCGTCCGGTATTTATCAATGAAAGTCAAATAGAAAAACTGGAAAGATTGATGAAATGCTGAGTTGATAGTGTGGAATAGTGTAAAATGGGTAGGGAGTGAGAATGTTTTCACTCCTTGCTTATTGGGAGAGGAAGGAAATATCATGCAGAATAGGTCAGCAGCAATTCAGGGTTTAGCTTCTATAAAAGATAAATATGACGATTTTTTAAGCAAAGTAAATTCAAATAAGGGTCTTTATGAAAATAAAAACTTTGTTTGGCGATTGCTTGCTTACCCTTTTTTGAATTGGAAGGATGTTACCGGTTTTGGTGAAGGACTTACCAGGCTGTTTTCTTTTCTTTCTTCCCCGGCTCCTATTATCTTAGGGATCGCTGGGTATTTCGGAATGGATTCCCTTCCTTCCGAGGTAAATTTTCGCGTGCTTACCGTGAATACGGAAGTATTAAAATGGCTTGTTCCAATCTTGGGATACTTGGTCTCTGTAGGGGCCAATTTTCTAAGAATGACAACAGTTTCTGATCCGAAATTTCATATAGAAGCCTACAAGTTCTTTAGAAAGGACGAGTGGGACTTGTTCTATACATATTTAGATGCAAGCCCATTCACCTTTAATCATTTGTACGACCAAGTAAAAATTATTGATTATCGTCTCGAGCAACAAGCCGAAAAGATAGAGGAAAGATTTGAAAATCAGAAAAGAGAATATGAGAGTATGATTCAACAGTTGGAAGGAAAGTTGACTGTCTATAAAGAGCGATACAGTCGTCTAGTTGGAGAGTACGAGACAGCACTTGAAATGGCTGAGCTTGAGCAGCAAGTTTTTGAAAAAGAAGTCCGGTACTTGGCCGATCTAATAGGTGTGTCCAGCACTGTATTAGAGAGATTGTGTCGCGGACACTTTTCTACCAGCGATCTTGCTGTCATTTCTGACTTCTCTTTATATGAGCTTCGAGGAAGAGAACTAATTCTAATTGATAATAAGGGGTTAACAAACGCGAAAGATGTTATCCCGATTGATGATGTGAAATATAGGAATTGGTCTGTTGTACGGGCAGCCAAACTAAAAGAGGAGAAGCCAGTCGAAGGTTGGTCAAAGCGAGGAAGAAGGATTATTTCTCATAGATTCACAATGCCTGACCAAACAGTTTGGGTGTACAATTTTCATATAAATTCTTTTGATGAAAGGGCCTCAGTCTTGACAAACAATGATATAATGTTAACAAGAGAGGTTTATCGCTTGATTTATGCAATTTGTATTCATCTGCATCGAAAAAGAAGCCCGGAGGAGGTTGTAAACAATGAATAAAAAGGCCGTTCGATCTCAAAAAGCAGCTCAATCTCCGTTTTTACATCAACGGGTACGACATATGGCAAGGCAGCAAAGAATTGCCCAACTTCATCAAGAACGAGAAGCGATGAATCGGGATTTTTATAGTATGATGAAACGAATGGATGAAAATAAAGTATCGTTGAAAGCAAATGAGCTAGCTTTCAAAGAGGACATTTATCGGCTCAAAAATTTGATGGAAGAAGATGCAGAGCTAGTAAGACAATAGAGAAAGGGGCCGCAGCGATTATTTCGTTGCGGTCTTTTTTTGTATCGTCCCTCATAAGATTTCCTAAGTCTATCTGGATTCCAAAATGGACATGATAGTTAAAAACGGGAAGGGGCGATCTCCTTGTGAGTAAAAAAAAGAATAGGAAGGTGAAGGTAAATCTAACACGTAGCAGTAGAATTTTAGAATTAAAATCGGTAGACGATATATTAAACGAACGCCGCAAGGTAAGACAACAGCGAATGGAACGGCTAAAAAAATTAAGAGAAGATTTTGAGAGCCTATAACATAGTAATTTTGGGCTTCTTTCTTTTTTAGGGAAGTGTTATAATTAAAAATATATTTTTACTTTTTGTTTTTTTTGTTGTTCCTCGGCACGCGCCAGGGAAGTTAAGTGCTGTATCAATACGCTCAATCGAGTGACCAATTCTACATTATGTGGAGCATTCCCTATTGAATTAAGGGGAGGTTGGTCATTGGATTGAGCGTTTTTTATTGCTCAAAAACACCAATTTCCAAATCTAAAGAAAGGGGATTTTTAAAATGGCAAAACAATTTGTAGGTTACGCTGCTTTCTCTGAAGGAGCAATGGTAGAAGTAAAACTATTTGAAGAGGAGCCGCGCACAATGCTTTTTAGCAAATGGCTTAAAAAAGAGGATGCTCCTGGGTACTTTCTTCTTGCATTAGAAAATAGTGGCCGCCTGCGTATTTTAAATGATGCCCATATTGAGGAAATCAACGGTGTACCGTTTGTTTCGCTTAGTCACTAAGGGCTTTTTAAATTTTTATAATCGAACATTTTTCTTAGATTCAAAGGGGTAATTTAATAAGTATGATCACCCTTTAATGAGAGAAATGAGGGGAATTTAAAATGGCAGAAATATTAAGTAATACGGCTAAAATTCTAGGAGAACGGATGAAAAAAGCTCGTAAAAGCAAAAGACTAACACAAAAGCTAGCTGCAGAAATATTGGGTGTACATCCTACTACAATTGCACGATATGAGAATGGTAGTAGAGAGCCTGATATGGATACCATTTTAAAAATAGCGGAAATGTATGACGTTTCCGTTAATTATCTATTAACAGGTCTGTTACCATCATATATCCAAGCGCATAATTATAAGCAAGAGGATTGTATTTCGATTGAATGTTTACAAAAATTACTTAGTTTAGAGCCAATAGACTTTAAGGCAGCGGTAGTTGAAATTTTGAATGTACGAAGTTCAAAGACAACTATGTTGCCTATAGAAAAATAGGATTGTTAATACGCCCAAGAAAAGGTATTTCCTTCTCTATGGGCGCTTTCTATTTCAATATCAATTTTTTAGGAGAGACTATGTATGAAACCATAATACTTTGAGATTGAAATAAAGGAATATACAGAGGCACAAATTTTACTACCGTAAGAGTAGGAGTATGTGAGAAGGCGTTTTTTCGTCTTCTCTTTTTTATTACCTAAGAGCGAAGGGAATGAATAGAATGGAAAAAAGAGTGAAATTAGTACGTAACATCCGCACATCTGAAAAGGACGGAAATACTCGGATATTTATTGAATCACCCGCGCTTGAAGCAGCGGGCCTGCAGGTTGGTGAACCGATTCAATATACCTTTCTGAAAGAAGCAATTGTCATTACAAGAAGTGAGAATGCAGAGAACGTGGTAGCACGTCGCAAACGACCACATTGGCCAAAGCCCCGTCCCCTCATTGATCGCGCGAATAAAGAGATTACTCAAATTCTTCGAGCGAGAGAGCGGATTGATATTCTGGTAAGCGATGGACAACTTGTTATTCGTCATGCTCGTTCTTTTGATTTATGTGTGATTGAACAGCCGCTTTTGTCTGGGGATCATATCAAGAAACTCCGTCTTTATAGCGCGCCAGCTGGTGCAGGCATTGGAACAGCCGCTCTGGTAGACACGGGCTTTTTCGAGCCAGTGGGCATGGCTGATATGTGGGATATTGCCGTGGAAGCTTATAGGAATAACTTTAGAGATAACATCGTTTATTTTGGAGATATACGCTTTCAAAACCCCGAGTGGATACCTAAAGCGGATGTTGTCTTTTTAAGCCCGGATTGCCGTCAATTCAGCTCCCTTGGAAATGGAATGGCTGGAGTTACTGAAGGGATGGGGCCACACCTTGCTCGGATTATTTGGGCAACAGGTGCCTCTGTTGTCATTATAGAGGAGGTTCCGCAATACTTTCGTTCCCGCTCCTATTATCATCTGAAGAAATTACTCAGTCCTTTTTATCCATACTGGACCGAGAATGAACTAGATGCTTATGATTTTGGATCGGTAGCAGGAAGAAAACGTGGATATGCTGTTTGTGCCGCGTTTGATTGTGATTTTAGTTGGCCATCAGCGCCGAAAATTCCTGCTCATAAAAGGAGAACTGTGCAGCAGGTTATCGGGAAGAACTGGGAGGAAAAGGAGTGGTTTCCCGTTAAAGGGACAACAATGGAGAAGTTACTACAGAAAGATGGAAATAATAATTTTACTGCAGCAAACAATCCTGTTCTCGTTGGACTGGATGACACGCGCATTTCAGCAATCGTGTCCGCCTATCGGCGGTATCAGGTAACAAGCAGCTACCTTCGTCATCCAGAAGAGGAGAAGTGGCGTCCGTTCACTTCAGAAGAGTTAGCCAGATTCTTATCTGTGCCGGAATGGTACGAGTTCCCGGAATGGTTGTCTGAATCCCAGAGAACTATGTTGCTTGGTCAGAGTGTTGATGTGGGATTGATCAAGTCAATAGGGATTGAAATTGCTGCAGCCCTTATGAGTAACCGTGTGCGAAAAATCGCTGATATCATGCAGCAAATGCAAATTCCTATTTGTGAAAAAAATGGTCAATACGAGCTAATTTTATAAATAATTGTCTGAATACAAGTGATCGAATCGTGTTTGTGTTCTAATCAAAACACATGTTTGTGTGAGGGGAGTTTCTAACGTTATTGGAGACTCTTCTCTTTTTATGAGAAAACATAGGGAGTAAGAGTAATGACGCAACAAAATAGTAGCAAGTTTGGCTTAAGAGCCAAACTTGCTATTTGTCATAAAAGCCCGCTTACTAAATGGCCAAATAGTACATACCTGATTTTTCATCGAGTTTAACTTCTATTTGCTCCATTTTACTATCTATTTCTTCTACAGCTTTTGCAACAAGCGGATGCGGTTTCGAATTTGATTTTTTCAATCGTTCTTCGCGTTCCGCTAAAAGTTTTTGGTTATTTTCTTGAATGGTCTTTATATTTTCGCGACACATTGCTGGAAGTTTTCCAAAAGGAGGATTAGAGAGAGTTGTATCAAATCCCATTTCACGGCAACATGCCTTTATAATTTCCATTCTTGTCTTTGCAGGCAGGGTATCCCACTCTTGTTGCATTTCTTCCTCAAATTGAAAAATCGCACGCTTTGATACATCAAGCGGCGAAATATACACATTCACCAGCTCACTACCTTCTTCAAAGATATGGCGCGGTGCCCTGAATTCTCCTAAAAGCGCGTCTCCGCAGTATAAACGTGTATCTGAATCAAATTCGAAATACTTGTTCATACGTTGTTCTTCTTTTGAGAAGTGCAATCCTATAACTGGGGAAGGGGTAAAAAGCAACCATGGTGCATACATAAACGCTTGAATTGATGCCGCTTTAATCATATATGGGTTTAAGTCTGTCCCGACTAAATTCAAGCTGTTTGCATGGAGTAGAATACTTCCCACTCCAACTGTTGGCTCATATACACTCCGTGTCGAATCGTCATTGTCTGCATTTATCATCATTACCATAGCGGACGATACATGGGAAGGTGTAGGATAATATTCTAGCCATCCACTAAATCCATGACATGTTAACAAATATGAGAAGTAATCACGGGGTTCCAGCAAGAGTATATCTAAGCAAAAGGTTTGGTACAGACGCTTCCAAAGTCTATCACTAATGGAAGGACGCTTAAACCAGGCTAATCCAATACCAAAACCTACCCATTCTAAGAAATGCTCAATGCCATAGCCTTCTTGCTTACAAATCTCAACGCATTTTTCTAACATTTTGTATCCTAGCGATCCCATAATGTCATTAGCTAGTCGTGATTGAGGAATCTCTTCTCCTTCATATTCACCTTTTCCAAGAATAGAGAGCCAATAGAACCATTTTCCGCTTGCCAGCGTTTCAATTTCAAGAGCCATCCCGCGCAACCAACCAAAATATTTACTTTCATCAGCGTTTTTTGGCGGTTGGACATACAAAGGACTTTTACGAATTTGAGCCGCTTGCATAGATCGTAGTAGGATTTCTTCTCGCCCCATGCGTTCTAGGTAACGGTTATACAGTTCCTGTTCGGAAGTAAGTTTTCGCTGCTTTCCTTTATTTGTGGAAACTGTATCACTATCCTGGTCAAATAATGTCTTTAACATTTTCTTTTCCTCCATACATTGTGATTTTTATAAATAAAAAACGCCTGCTAGGGAGCGTCAAATTTGACATACTCCGCCAACAGGCGTTTTAAATACAAATATATTGAAATGTATTGTATATGATTACATGAAAACCGAATAAGGAACAGCTTGATTCGGAAATAGGGATAATACCTTGAGTCAATGGATTTACAATCAAGATCCGCTCTCGCTTGAGTGCAGACAATAATAATGAATGGAATAATAAATATGGAAAAATTATATCATGATCATGTTCACTCTTACAATAAAAATAGAATTTTTAGTTTAAAAGCTTTAGAAGATTGGACGTAAGAAGGTAGAAAAAAACTTGCAATTATTTCTTGTGTTCCATAGAATAAAAATATAATTGTTGTTTCTTTATTTTTCCTATTCACCCTCATGCGAAGGTGAAGACTAAGCAGCTTTTTGTATGGCTTAATTTTTTTTCTGTAAGCATGTATAAATTTATGAATTCGCCCCTGTGGTGACAGAGCATAACGCAATGTCTTCATAGGGGCTTTTTGCATTCCTGGAAGGTTAACGACGCTAACTGGGAATGCTTTTTAATTTTCCAAACGCCAATAACTTTTTTTAAAGGGAGAGATGAACATGTTTAAAATCAAATCCGAAGAGTTGCAAGATATTATTTCTGCAATGGCCAAATCTGCACGAAAAGCCAAACTTGGTGAACGTTTTATTTTTATTAAGACGTATGGAAATGAGGTCTCTTTTTTCTACAACGGGGACGATATTTCCGTAGAAAAACGTGTACAAACAACCGTTAAAAAAGAATTGGATGTGGCTACAACTGTAAAAGAAATGGACGTGAAAGTAGGGGCGCTTCCTAGCGAAGAAGACATTACTGTAGAGTTAAAGGGAAATCAACTGCAATTGAAATGGGGAAGAAAAAGCTCCATTTTCGTTGACACAGTAAAAGAAACCTTACCACTTTTGGAGATTCCTGAAACGGTCCGTACAGTAAAATGGCCGGCGGGAAGTTTGCATGGATTAACTCGTATCATGACTCCCTACGCAGCTCTCCGAACCTCACAACGCGGGTCAGAACGTCCTTGCATTTGCGGTCCGAACTTTGAAAAGGATGGATTAACGGGAAATGTTTTCGTTCGTGCAACGGATGCCTTTCGTGCTATTACAGTGAAAGCGGATAAGATTGATTGGTTTGAAGGTGCGCAACTTACACTGGATAGTGATAGCCTTCATGCAATTTGTGATGTTATTTCCGGCGAGACGGAGGTAGAAATTGGTATAAATGATTTGAATTCGCTTGTTGTATTTAAGTCAGGAAATACAACCGCAGTCGCCCGTACATTAGTCGGCAATTTTCCTCCACTGGATAAAAATTACCTCCAGATGGATAAAGCTGTAGCTAAATGGTTTTTTGATCGGCAGGATTTAATTGATCTTTGCCGCCGTATTCGCAAGTTATCACCGCAAAATCCAACTCTCACATTTGTCATCAAGGAGGAAAAACCACATGCGGTTATTCCTCAAGTCTTAGAACAGCAACTTGGCATCGCGATTGAAGGTTCACCATTTGATTTTGCAGTACATGCGCCGTACCTTGAGATGGTAGCATCCACGTTTCGAAGTGAGGAAGTTGTTCTTTTGCTAACTTCTGGGCTGGCGCCTATTACTGTAATCAGTGAAGAATCAAATGACATTCAAACGCTTGTTTTACCAAAAAAAATCGTGACATAAGCTACTGTTAATTAAAAAGGTGTTAAAATACATTAATTTTTTTAAAGAAATGAGGGGACAAAACATGATATGTGAAGATAATATCCAATACGATCGGCATGGAAGAATGATGTATCACCCAGAATTTCATCCGAATCACGGGAGACGAATGACAGAAGAAGAACTGGAATACTTGTGCAAATATTGTGAAGTAGATTCATGGAGGCATCTTTCTTTTGCTCTTGGCCGAACCGAACACACTTTACGCTCAAAAGTGAATTCTTTAAAAAAGCGTGGACTTTATGAATATTACAAAAAACTTAATAAGCACTGGTGAGTTTTTTATTTACAACATTAGAGAATAGGATGAGAGGCCTCCTATACAGTAATGTACAGGAGGTTTGTTTTTTATTCACGTTTGAAAATGAGCGAAGGCATATTTTCTATACTCTTGCGAAAGCATATAGAAGGTGCTAAAATGTTAATATATTTCTTTTTATTCATTTTTTGTCCATCTTCCACCACGCGGGGGAAGAGTTTAATTGTTTGTAATTCGGCAGATCAAGTAGACCTTTGTGTCCAATACCTTGTTTCGAGGATAACCTTACAAAGTTGTGTAAGGTTTTTTGTGTTGCAAAACGCCTATAAGGTGGAGTGTGCATTGGCATTCTCTCTCCTTATAGGCGTTTTTTATATAAATTTACACCAATTAACGCCAAGGAGAGGGATGCTAATGAAAATTCAAGATTTATCCAGATATTCAATGTACCGCGGATTGAACAGTCTGCAAAGACAGTGTTTGCGCGAAGAAATCCTGAAGCAACCGCAAGCACCATATGAAGAACTCATTAAGAGAGCTGCGTGTTTGAGTAAACAAAAAGTTCGAAGAAAACGGAAAAAGTTCTTTAGCAACATTTTAAACCTTGTAGGAGTTACCGGAGTATTAATTCTGTTTTTTATGATCTTATTTGTCATTGCACCCGTAATGTAGGAGTGTGTGAAATGAAGAAAATGACATATATAGTCTGGACATGGCTAGCTATTCTTGTAGGGATGAAGGTCATTTTTTATACGCGGTTTGACTTCCATTTTTCCGTACAAGCCGCTGTTATTACAGTCGTCATTGTTTGTCCTGTTATCGTTGGATTGATTGCCGGGGTCTTTGCTCATGTCCGACATAAGCCGTCCATAGATTTGGATGCTTGGAGATATGTCCCGATTAATTCCCATCATTCTCAAATTGAAGTGACTGAAACCGCTGAAGCTTTAGCTAATCAGGTAACTGCAGATTCCACAGCTGTATCAGAAAAAGTATATGAAAACAGTGTGCCGGCCGAAGATATGCAGGCAGCTCTTAATGAGTTGCTTACGGCTGTTACAGATAATCCGGATGAACACAAAGTAAAGGGGAACATGGTTCATGTAGAAAGACCTGTTTTTAGAAAAGAGAATGAGCTTTACGCTGAGAGTTTAATAGAATCGCTACCAGATGAAAATTTCGGTAGTATACCTTTGCATGAAGTAAGCCCAGAATGCTTTGAAATAACCGAAGAAGATTTTAAAGCATATGAACAGGGGTTTTCTTCATGTGACAACTTTTTACAGGCGAGTGCGCCGTCCATTTTACCCGAGCACGAGTATCGTGCTATTAAAGATAGATACGGAACTTACATCGCAAATCAAATTACTACCACCCCTGCTGATGGTCCACAGGGAATGGTAGACGTTATGATTGGAAGGCTTGTTGAAAGAGCTGGGAAAATAAGCTTGAACTATGGTGATTATCATGTTGCTCTGGTAGGAAATGTACCAGAGGTAGCAACAGAAAGCCCAGTATTGGTAAAGGGCCAATTTGTTACTCACGAAAAATTTTATGTGAGTAATTGGGATGTTCCGCAGGAAGGCGGTATATCCATGATGCTAACAGATGAAGAACCAATTTCGGTTTCATAAACAGAGGAGCTCTCCTCTGTTTCCTGGGCGCTATTACAATAGTAGCACGCAGGAAATAGAGGAGAGGGGATTTATACATAAAAAAAGAAAATTTTTATTGCAAATTGGGATTTTTTGATAGTAAAATAGCTTTTGAAATTGAAAAATTCATATACTTAGGGACAAAATATTAATGAAATGTTCATTTATCTAGTAAATTATATGCAATCATATAGTTCTATTTTGCGAGAAGGAGGATTTAATTAGTATGAATGAACAATTGGTTAACCAAATGAAATTACAGATGACAAAGAATAGTAGCACCTTAAGGTTAAAAAAAGAAGGAACTCTTCATTTCTTTGTCCGTAACGGAGTTCTTCAGAAAAAGTTCGAGGAGGATGAAGTGTTAATTGTGAATGGTGACCATGTTGCGGTACCTGAAAATGATGTAGAGCTATCTGAAGAAGGAATTGATATGTTATTTAGTTTGATACGAAATGCGTTCGTTGCTTACGGAGAAACGAAAGGTAAGATTGAATATGGTCACATGTACATTAACTATAGAATTGACAACGAAGGAACTCCCTTTAACAAAGTTGCATTGAGAGTAGTCACTGAAGAACATTATAAATGGTCGTAAGGCTGCTGTTGACATGAAAACTGGAAACAGAGATAATTATAGATAAAAATTACATAAAGTCTAAATTACGGAAGCACCGTGATTTAATAGATAGGATTGACATTTGTTGATCTATGTCTATTAAGTCCGGTGCTTTTTATTTGTTTGATTAAAGCAAGGGGGTGAGATTCATTTTGTTGCAATGAAAACTTCATAGGGGAAGGAGGAAACATCTTGAAACAGTTTACGAAAAATCTAGCAAAATTTTTGCCGGCACTCGCCTTGTGTCTTGTTTTCATGGGAGGATTTGCTCAGGAAGCCTCTGCAGCAAGTGCCTTGTTGCCCCAGATAACCAATGACATGTTTAATCCAAAAACAGACAATCCGATCTACAACAAAGGCGTGGTTATTGTTAGAACCATTGCTGGGTTAGGTGGCCTTGGCTTCACGCTGGCTGTATTGATTATCACGCTAGTTCTTATTTTTGTGTCTATCTCACCACAAAAACGTGGACCCGTATGGTGGTCTTTGATAAGCTGCTCCGGTGCTGCTTTCGTCTTTTTTAGCGCGTTTACGTTTGCAGAATCTATCGTTAAACTTGCTACTTCACCTTAATTTTGAGGGTGGTATACGCCACCCTCTTTCACTCTTACTGGTAAGAAAGGCGAGATATACATGAACGAGATCATTGTTCCTATTGACATTACAGGAGAAGAGAAAGACATCTTGGCCATCTTTTCTAAGCGACAGTTTATGCTCATTTTTCCTACTGTAGTTGCTTCTCTTATTTTCTTGTTTTGGGGAAACATCCCTTTTATAAACGCGTTACTAGATTTCATTATCCGCTTTTTCGTATTTATCATAGCCGTGGGCTCCTCGATCTGCCTTGCCTATATAAAGCTAGATAAATATGAACAGTACCTAAGCGAATATTTGATTACACAGATTAAGTTTAGACGAGAGCAGAAGACATTTTTCTAAGGAGGGAATGAATTGGTATTTACCATATTCAATCTCGTGGTTTACGCCTCAATGGGATTGTTTGGTTTTCTTATGATCTTTCTCTTTTTTGCAAAGAAAAGAATGGATAACAACGAGCCAATCTTTGGTTGGCAACGAAAACAATATCTCGAAGAACAGGGGGAAGGAGCAGCCAAAAAGCAAAAAGAGAAGAAAAACAAACTCTCTTTATCTGTCTTTGAAAAAGAAAATACCAATGAGATGTCACTAAAAGATTTGATTGAAGTAGAGGATATCCGTTATGGAATCTTTGAAAAGAAGCGCAATGAATATTGCGTCATCATCTCCACGGACTCTGTTAACTTTGATTTGCTAAACGAGAGTGCCCGTACTTCTATCATTCTCGGATATCAAAGTTTGTACAAAGCGATTAAATTCCCTATTCAACTAATTGGGCAAGCGGTACGCCAGGACATGAGGAAAGAGGAAAAGCGCTTTATGAGCAATCTGGAACTGTGTAATCCGCAAACACAAGAATATAACAAAAAGGTAATTCAATATATTAAAGCTCGGAGTGAAAATGAATTCAGGATTTCGCGTCGCATGTATTATGTTATTCCGTATATCTATGAAGTGAGTCGGATGGCCAAGTTGACTCCAGAGCAACGCGAAAAGAAAATCATGCAGGAGCTTTGGATGCGGGCTAGTATCGTAATGAAGTTACTGAAACGAGCACGTATCGAAGCGACACTTTTGGATAGTGTATTGGCGATGGAAGTGCTAAAACGTGCATTAAACCGTGATCGTATGCTAGCTAATCCAATTGAAAATGTAATAGCCGAAAAAAAGGAGAAGAACTTTCCGTTTATTTCCGCCGACGTTACCACGTTGCCTGGTTATGAGGATTTAATCAATCATTGGGAGGAGGAAGAAGATGCTTACAAAGTTGAAGAAGATGATTCCGCTCAACATCAGAAAAAAAATATCGTCTAATGAATCAGAAGGGACGGAGGAGATTCTTACGATTGAGGAAGAGCATGAGAATGATCGTCCATTAAGTTTCCCTTCTTTGGTTGATAATGTCTTAAATGACGGAATCACGTTTCATAATGACCATTTTGTGATTCAAACTGGTTTGGGAACGATTAAATATGGACGAAGCTTCTTCTTCAAACCAAGCGGTTATCCGCGGACGGTTCGTATCGGTTGGTTGGAAGGGATGCTGAATGGTGATGACATGGATGTATCGGTTCATATCACACCAATCGATAGGAATAACGCAATCAAAAAGCTTCAAGACAAAATTGACGAACTGGATACTGTTATTCACAGCGCAGTTAAACGACAAGAACAGGCCAAATATGAAGATGCATTACAGAAAAGAGAAGATACCAAGTACCTGCAGCGCGAGATAAAAAACAATCGAAACGGCTTATACTATGTGTCCATTCAAGCAACTATTTTTGCCGATTCATTGGAAGAATTGAATGAAAAGTGTGTGGATTTAGAGGGAACAATGGGTGGCGAATCTATTGAATTAATTAATGCATATGGCCGTCAGAAAGAAGGTTTCCTCTCTACACTCCCGCTTGGTAAGAACTATCTTAGTAAATCAGAACGAAATTTAGACCAACTAAGTTTAACGGCCATTTTTCCGCACAGTTCATCAAAACTAAATCATACGGGCGGGATGCCTATCGGACGTTTCGGATCAGAATATGTCTATTTTAATAACTTCGATCCTAAGCTTAATAACTATTCGGTTGGAATTTTTGGGGAGTCTGGTGCCGGTAAAGGGGTATTTGTTAAGCAAATTATCGGGCGAGGGCCGATGGATGGCATCCGTAAACACGTTATCATCGACGTTGAGCCTGAATACATTGAGCTTACTCGTGCACTTGGAGGAGTGGTAGTATCTTTATCAGCTTCAAAAGACCCGAATGCAAATAGAATCAATCCTCTTGATATTTATCCAGAAAAGATTGTGAGAAACAAAGGTACTGAGCATGAGTTCATCGAGGAGAAAATTAACATCAATGAAAAAATTAAAGAAGTCCTTGAATTCTTTAAGGTAATGAAAGAAAGCTGCCATCCTGATTCGAAGGGTTTAACCCCAGTCGAAATCGGTATGCTTAATGACATTTTGGAAGAATTATACGCAGATAAAGGTATCACAGAAAATCCGGATTCTATTTACAAACAGGTTGAGCACATTGACGAAAAAGGACGGATAACATGGCGGCGTGAGTATGCTGAAATGCCGACCATTTCTGATGTACACCGTTGCTTAGAACGAGAGATTAACGATAACGGATATACGGAGCTAAAAGAGTTAGCCAATGTCGTAAAGCTCTTTACTCACGGCAAGGCTTTTGGTTTATTTGATGGTCAAACGCGGATTGTATCCGAAAGCGGTGTATCGTTGGATGAAGCACCTATTGTTACCTTTGACATTTCTCGACTGTCCGCAAATGGTATTGAGCGCCCGCTGGCTCAGCACGTACTTATGACCTGGATATGGAATCGATTCATTGTCAGTGATCCGAAAGCTAAGAAGAGAGTTATTTTGGACGAGGCCTGGATGATGTTAAAGTACAAGGCCATGATGGAGTTTCTCAAACTTCTCAGTGCCCGCGGGCGGAAATGGAATGTATCCCTTACGTTGGTTTCACAACGGTACGAAATGTTCCATCGTATCGAAGAAGCACGCGACGTTATTGCACAGCTCAATACGGTTTGCTTCATGAAACAATCGGATGAAGACATTGAGCCAATCTTAGAGACGTTTAGGTTTAGCAATGAAGTAGGAGAAATGATTCGTACTGCTGAAACGGGTGACGTCATTATGAAGGCGGGAAAGGAAATTGTCGCCTTTCGCTCAGAACCGACGCCAGACGAATGGCCGTATCTTAATACGAACCAAAATCTTGAAACAGCACCGCCTAAGCGGAAGCGCACAAGAGAGGAGGAATGGCGCTTCCTTCAAGAAAGAATCAATTACAATGATCTCTACTCGGAGGAAGTGGCCGCTTCATGATGAGAAAAGGCCTTCTCTTCGCTTTCAGCTTTGTTTTGGTACCACTTCTTTGCATACCGTTTTTTTTTCCAGAGCGGGCAGTCGCATTTAATTTTGAAAAGTATACCTCGCCCATATCTAAAGGGTCTTTTCGGATTACAGCCTACACAAATGGAAAAAGTGAAACCGGAAAAAATCCTGGCGATCCTGGTTATGGTATTACTGCTTCCGGAACACGAGCAACACCAAACAGAACCATTGCGGTAGACCCCTCCGTTATTCCGCTTGGTTCCGTCGTTCAAATCGATGGATTCTCTGGTTATTTCGTTGCCGAGGATACCGGTAGAGCGATAAAAGGGAACGATATCGATATGTTCTATGCCACACAGGCAGAAATACAAAATTACCCCAATCCTCACCGGAACGTAACAATCGTTGGAAAAGTTGACTTAAAAACGCTAGGGGGAACGATGACAGGAGGCGGTGGGATTGGTGGAGCGCCAAATTTGCCACCGGCTAAAGAAGGAGAACTGATTCAAGATAACTTCCGTGCCGAACTTGCAACATTGAAAGAAAATTCCGGAATCTTGGATCGTTTCCTAATTGGACAAGCAGAAAATCTTTTTAGTATAGGCGGTATTAACTCGTTACAAAATCTAGTTTTTGGAAATCCGTATAAGGTATGGATGGACAGCAAGGATTCTAAGATTTTGTATGGTTTGTTCTATGAACAAGAGTTTGAAAAAGTAATTAAGCCACTTATGGCTGTATTCGCCAGCTCCTATGCCATCTTCGTTACACTCTCAATCATGCTAGCGAGTCTAAAACTTGGTTTTCGAGCAATGTCTCCACAAGGGCGAGCTGACTTTTGGACAGATGTAAATATGTGGGTAATTTCAGCATTTTTTATGGGTACTTTTATTTGGCTTACTGAAGTTATGTACGGATTTAATGAAGGCATCACACAAGCCATTAAAAGTCAAGTTGAGAAGCAAGGTGGCGATTTAACAGGACTTTCTGTTATTGCTTTTGCAAGCGGGTTTACTGTGGGAGATATTTTTGTGTTTCTCGCAGAGTGGGGCTTGGCTGTCTATATGAACATTATTTATGTTGCACGGAAGCTTCTTATTATTTTTTTGAATATATTGGCTCCTGTAGCAGCTATTAGTTTATTATATGCAAAAACTCGCTATTTTTTCGGCAGCTGGATTCGAGAGATGCTTGGGAATGTATTTCTCCCATCTATTCATGCCATTGTTCTTGGTGTTTTCGCGTTGATGAGTTCACTTGGAACCGCGGGTACTCTCTACAAGTTAGCGATGATTATTATGTTTGTCCCTATTACTGGTCTTCTCAGTCGATGGTTGCAACTCACTGACTCCTCAACTACATTGGGCAAAGTCGCCGCGATGACAGGTGTATCAACCATTGCTGGAACAATGATGCTAGCACGCAAGGCTGGGAATATCGCTGAAGGTATGAGAACAAGAAGCATGGGGAGTGGTATTAGCGGTACAGCTGGAGGCTATAACAATGATAACGCTGGTACAGGAATTTTAGAAGCAGCAGTCGGTAGTAATTCACAGGGGTGGCAACGTCTAAAGACAGGTGCTGGACTTTTAGGTACAGTTGCCGGTGCAACGTTTTTTTCACCATTTGGAATGGCTGGTTCTGCCATTGGTGGAGCTATTGGTGAAAAGCTTGGTAAAGGTGCTCTTCAATTGCCTCGTAATTTAGTTGCGGGTAGTGCAAACCTGGTGAATAACGCTCTTACGATGCCACGTCAATTTTCAAGTGAGCAGCGGGAAGGTGTAATTGGCATGATACAGGACGTGGCGGAAGGTCTTCCGCGTATGTGGCAAGACTTATCTGCGCGACGTCAGTTTATGGGGAATATGGGAGAGGCACTGGGCACAATGGTTGGCGCAGGTACATTTGGTCGAGCAATGGGACACATGTTGTCTGGTGCAAGTCGTAATCGTATTATGGCGGAACAATTTGGAAACCGCACACTTGAAGATTATGCTCGTCAATATCCAGGTGCAGCAATACAGTGGAGGCAGGATAATCAAGGTTCTGCATTTTATATAGACCGCGGAGATGGAAATTGGCAGCGTATTAGTCCATTAGGTGCTGCGGATTCTTCATTGCGAAACGGAGAACAAAGGCGAATTGATTATCAATTAAATAATGGAAATCCATGGATTCGACAAGAGAACGGTAGCTATACCCTTGGTGAGTTCACAAATAAAGCACCTCTTAATTCAAGCGTAAGTGGTAATACCGCATTAACAACTGTTTCATCTTCAACATCTAATGCATTAAATGCGGTAAGCCAGGGAGTTACAGCTGCTACTGGTAATAATCCGCTTGTTCAGCAATCACAAGGAATACAGCGGGCAACTTTAGCTCCGCAAACGGCTAGCCTATCTTCTGGTATCAATGCTAGCACAGTTTCCACTTCAGCTTCTTTAGTAGGTAGTACGCAAGGACAAACGACTCGGTTGGCTCAATTGGCTCAAGATGTTCCAGTTTCGGTTACGCCAGCCAGCGGTAGTGGGGGAACATCATCAAATACAATTGCTCAAGTAGCGACTGGACAGATCCGTGATACTAGACAAGTAGTGGGTTTTTCTGGTTCAACCGCACAATTGGCTCGGGTTTCTGGAGCGTACATTCAGGCTTCGGATGGTAAACGTTATGAAGATCGTCGTATTGATCCGCGCAACATTAATCCGGATAGTTACTTTAGTTTTAATGCACAAGGGGTTGGTGATCAACGTTCAATGACTGATAAAGGTGCTGACATGATTCATTCAGTAAACCGCGTAGCTGCTGCGTCTTGGACGAGAGGAAGACAGCTCATTAGTGGAGATCGACATCGCGGCATCGTGTAAAGGGCGGTTTAACCGCCCTTTACTTTCTTTTCTAGAGGTGAGAATAAGTGAACAAACAATATAACTCGCAGGATTTGACCAGAGAGTCAACAGAACAAATACGGGATTTAGGCAAAAAAGTTGGTAAAAAAATGCTTCGACGTGCAGTCAGAAAAGTAGCTAAGTGGCTCAAACGACTATTATTTACCTTCTTGAAACAATTAGTAATTGGTTTATTAAAGGCTTTGTTTGCTACTTTGGGTGTCTGGGGCATTGTTATTCTTATAGTGGCTGTTCTCTTTTTGGCCATTCTAGAAAGTATTCCAGGCGCCGATTGGATGTTAGGCGGTGGGGCAAGAACGGCGGATATGATTGCTATTGATAAGAAGTATGAAGACGAATATAAACAATTGGCGGATCATAGTGTAAGCGAAATCGATGACATCAATGCAGAGCCGGATTGGGCATCTGAATTTAAAAGTATTATTAAGCCAAGCTGGGGGATTCCAGCTGCGTTAGCACGTTATAGCATCGTTCGAACGGATGGTCAGAAGATTATTTATCCTGAATCTAATGAGATATTTAATGCTTTAAAACCGCGTTTTCATTATAAAACCATTACTACAGATGTGGAACGATGGAAAACAGAGATCGTCTGTTGTGATCCGCAAACAGGAAAATGTACGACAACTGTTACATACGAGACAAAGACTCGACCTGCTCATAAAGTTTTAGATTGGGTATGGACACCGTATGGCGATATTACCGTACCTTCGCTAAAAAAATACTGGCTTGGAACGGAAAGTGCCGAACAAATTAAATTTAATGAAGGAAGTACAAATCCAGACCACTATCGGAAAATCAAGGAAACCGTTTCAAAAAACTGCACGACGACAGTTTGGTACCAATACGAAAATACGGAAGTAAATGACTTGAAGATCCCTGATTTGAAAGAGGATGAGTCGCGCTTAAAAGGGATATTGATGAACGAAGGCGTAAAAGAAGTAGATGTTCCTATTATCTATCAATGGGCGGCTATATCAGATCCCCTAGATAGCACATTAGTTTTTTATGCCGGTAAATTTGAAGGAGTAAATATTCACGATCGCTACACAAATTATGATAACTTCCTAATGAATTTTGAGAACGACTCTATACCAGTTGATGGTTGGGTATGGCCAGTTAAGGATACAACAGTGATTTCATCAGGATATGGTCCTAGATGGGGGAAACTGCATGCAGGTGTAGATATCGGGGGCCGTAAATGGCTTGGTTCCCCTATTGTTGCGGCACGAGATGGTGTGGTCGTCCGCGCTTATAAGTCAGACAGCTATGGAAATGCCGTATTTATACAACATGACAATGGATTACAAACGAGATACGCTCATATGCTGGATGGTTCTATTGTTGTATCAGTAGGAACAAGAGTAAAGGCCGGTGATGCCATAGGTAGATTGGGAAGTACTGGACGAGTCACGGGACCACACCTACATTTTGAAGTTGTCAAACCCAAATATTATGGTGATATAACTCCAACTAAGCAACTAAAAAATTATGATCCAATGATATTTATTGGTCGAGCAAGATAACTGAAAGGTGGAGGAGATATGGGAAGTAAGTTTTCGTTTGGTGTTTTATTTGAACAAGCGATACGCCTACTGCAACTGATAGGGATACCGGCTATGGCTGGACTTTTTATAATTGGGCTATTGCTTCTCTTGACCGCTGGTAAAAACCCACTTCGTAAAAGAATAGGTTTCATATTTACGTTGGGATTTGGGTTCGGCACTCTTGCTGTGGCCTATGTTCCAGCCATCGCCTACACGGTTAGTGGGGAGGCGCCGCAGCGTGCTACGGGACATGAAACGTTAGAGGGAATGGTAAACTCTTCATCGTTTATTGGTGAAAGCCTTTTTACAGCTATACAGTACACCATGATTCCTTTAACATTTACCACTTTCTATATGGGAGTTATTATTCGATTACTTGCTGCTAAGAATCCACAGCGAAGAAGAATTGGTATTGGGTTTATGATGTTTTCTCCTATTGTGCTGGGAATGTCTTATGTTGTTCCGCGACTTATCACATATCTTTAATAAGCTATATATAGCTTTAAAAATTTTACAGAGTAATTACTATTATCTACTGATTCCGATTAGTTTACTTGTTATGTCTACGTTCTGAAATAGAGAAAGGACATAGGAGGTATAACGTGAGTGCTGAAACAATAAAAGTTTTTTCGCTTTCAAGTTTTTTTAGCTATTTTAGGAAAACACTTCATAAGGAATTTGGGTTTTATCGTTATAGTAGGGAGTATACTGTTTTCCTTGTTGACACTCCACACGGCTGAAGCTGTGGGATTCTTGGTTCGTTAGCGTCCGCAGTCCGTTTCCGTTTTGGACAACGCCAAGTTCGGGGGTGTGTCATCACCCCGTCCCATGTGGTTAGAGTGTACCCACACGGGCGGCGTA
>JAAROH010007969.1_pt1 | contig 20305 bp, 14 predicted proteins | sample 7248631 | NCBI WGS metagenome assembly JAAROH01 (sample SAMN09772309, study PRJNA484901) | compost metagenome | isolation source: Vermicomposting unit | place: India
TCTTTCAAACGCTTCCCCCATTGCTGAAAAGAAACAACCGTTTTTCACCAGCCCTTGGCTGCCATGCCGCCTTCCCCGCCCGACCAGTTCGATTCGTTCCCGCGCATTTTGCGCGGTGCGCGGTCCAAAAACGGCGAAAAAACGGGGGAGGTGTGCATGGCTGTTTTTCTTTCGTGAAACGAAACATCACCTTGATTTATCAAAAGTTTGGACAGTTGACGTTTTTGGTCAATCATACAAGTTGACATAACCACATTTTATTTTTCGAAGGGGTAGAAGGGGTGTGCAAAATGGCCTCTTGCCGCCTTGGAAAATCAATGGTAAAATGAAGGTGCTCTTGAAAGAGGAAGGCCTCTCGTTTAGAGGATTGACACTACCAAACGTGAACAAAAGTTTGAAACCCCAAACTCTCAATCTTGAAAGAGGAAGGCCTCGTTTAGAGGATTCTACCCCGCTTCCGTTCGCAGGAGGCGGGGTTGTTTTTCGGCTGGAAATGGAGGCAGGAAAACCGTTTGCCATGGCGAAATAATGGAAACACGAGCACTTTTTCGCGGACAAGAAACGCCGCAGGCAAGGCGGCGTGGGGGAGGGGGCGTGCGATGGCAAACGGCAGCAGGAGAGCGAAAAAAGCAGCGAGGGCGCGGCTTGAGCTGGTTAAAGAGCTTTTTCCGGAGGCGGTGGCGGGCGAAGCGATTGACTGGCAGCGGCTGAAAAAGGCGCTTGGCTGCCAAGCGGAGGACGAAGTGTATGAGTTCACGTGGCCAGGAAAAGCGGAGGCGAAGCGGTTGGCGGAGGCGCCCGCTGCGGGAGTGCTGCGGCCCGACCGGGCGGCAAGCGAGCGGTGGGAAACGACGAACAACTGGTATATTGAAGGAGACAATTTGGAAGCGTTAAAGTTGTTGCGCTCCTCGCATGAAGGAAAAGTGCAAATGATTTACATTGATCCGCCTTACAATACAGGAAAAGCGTTGATGTACAAAGACAATTGGCGCAAGCGAAAACGCGCCGCTTCAGGTTTAGGGCGGGAAGAGGCGCGTGCCCATGCCGGCTGGCTCAACATGATGTACCCGCGCCTTTGGGCGGCGAAAGCGTTGTTGGCTGAAACAGGGGCGATCTTTATCTCTATTGATGATACGGAGCAGGCGAATTTGAAAAAAATGTGTGATGAAATTTTCGGTGAACGGAATTTCGTTGCGACGTTCATTTGGCAGCGGGCGTTTTCGCCGGTGAACATGAACAAATTCGCCTCGCGCAATCATGATTTCATTTTATGTTACGCGAAAGATATCGACCGCCTCGCTTGGTACGGCTTGCCGCGCCATCCGGAAGCGGACGGGCGGTATGCCAACCCGGACAATGACCCGCGCGGTCCGTGGACGTCCGGTGATTTGTCGGTCGGCCCGCCGATTCCGGAAAAAATTTATGACATCGTGACCCCAAGCGGCCGGATTGTTTCGCCGCCCCACGGGTATTGTTGGCGGGTGACGAAAGAGCGCTTTGCCGAGTTGGCGGCGGACAACCGCATTTGGTTTGGTAAAGACGGCAACGGGGTGCCGCGCTTAAAGCGATTTTTGCGCGAGGTGAAACCGACGATGACACCGCTCACGATCTGGACGCATGATGAGGTGTCCCACTCGCAGGAGGCGAAAAAGGAGCTGAAGGAGCTGTTTGACGGGGTGGCGGTGATGGATTACCCGAAGCCCGTCAAGCTGCTTCAGCGTATGATCGCACTGACGACGAAGAACGATGATGTCATCCTCGACTTTTTTTCCGGCTCGGCGACAACGGCCCATGCGGTCATGCAGCAAAACGCCGAAGACGGCGGCCGGCGGTCGTTTATTATGGTGCAGCTTCCTGAACGGCTGGCGGAAACGTCAGCGGCATATCAGGCTGGGTTTCGGACGATTTGCGACATCGGTTGTGAGCGCATTCGGCGCGCGGGGGAGAAAATCGTTTATGAAACGGGGAAGACGGAGTTGGATATCGGTTTTCAAGTGTTTCGGATTGAACGGAACAATCAGCCCGCTCGCTAGGCGAACGGGCTGGTTCCTTGACTAGGTGAATGAAAGGCGCTGTCTCCGCTGTCCATCGTTTCGGGCGTTTTTTACAACGACGCCGCAGCCCAACGGTCATTGACAAAGACATCGTATTCCGCGGCAATCGTTTCTTTGAGCTCCGCTAAAGACGGGATGCCGTCGGCGAAAGTGTAGGTGTCAAGGCGAATAAGGGAGTATTCGTCGCCGGGATCAAATACGATGGTGACGACTTCTTCCGTGCCGGCGTCCACTTGCCGGACGGTGTCGCCGTCTTTTGGTTCAACGAGTACGTTTTGGTATGTTTCGCGGATGATGTAATAGCCTTTTTGAACTTGCTCGGTAAACAAATGTTCTATCCCTATCAGTTCATGAATGATCATAGTTTCGGCCTCCTAGTTTGTGAAATTGTTCTCAATATCAGTATATATAGCAATGGAATCGATGTATACCAATGCGAGAGGAAGTTTGAAAAGTTGTCAAGTTTGTATGTCTGTGTGGACGTGGTTGGGGGCAAGCAGAGAAGACGGGCTGTTCAAAAGGAATAGCGCCCTTTGTGATGGGCGCTAGGCTCATTCATCCATAATGAACGTTACTCTTTTATGACTGTTGATGCTGGCGGTTGGTAGTTGGGCTGAAGATGACGCCGGGCAAACACGAAGTAGCAAACGATCACGACAACGGTAATGAGCAATGTTAACAACAGCTGAGAAGCCATGGATTCAATGAATAGCATAGAAACGAGGATGACGAGCAAAACAAGAATTGTAAAATAAGTCAAGTATGGAAACAGCCACATTTTAATTTTTAAGGCAGCATTGGTTTCACGTTCGAGTTTTTTCCGTAGGCGGAGCTGCGAGACAGCAATGGCTAAATAGACGAGCAGCGCGATCGCCCCGGAAGAGTTGACGAGAAAGAGAAACACTTTATCAGGCGAAACGTAGTTCATGATGACGGCGATGTAGCCAAACAGCGTGCTGGCGATAACAGCTCGAACTGGGACGCCGTTTTTGTTCAGCCGCAAAAACGATTTCGGCGCCTCGCCTTTTTCCGCCAACGAGTACAACATGCGTGACGTTGTGTACAGCCCGGAGTTGAGGCAAGACAATACCGCGGTCAATACGATAAAGTTCATGATTTGGGCGGCCGCAGGAACACCGACGTGTTCCAATACGGCAACAAATGGGCTTTTCAAGACACTTGCCGAGTTCCACGGCAGCAATGTGACGACAACGGCGATAGAGCCGATGAAAAACACGAAAATCCGCCATGTGACCGATTTCGTCGCCTTCGACACCGCTTCTTGCGGCTCGGCCGATTCGCCGGCGGCGATCGTGACGATTTCTGTCCCGAAGAACGAGAAAATGACGATGACAATTCCGACAAGGATCGAACCGATGCCATGCGGCATAAACCCGCCGTGGCCGGTCAAATTTGTCAAGCCGACCGGATCGCTGCCCGGGGCAAGACCGAAGATGAACGCTAAGCCAAGAATGAGAAAAAGCACGATGCTTGCCACTTTGATGAAGGCGAACCAATATTCAAACTCCCCGTAAGATTTCACGGACCAAATGTTTGTAAGCGTCATCAAAATGGTGAGCACAAGGCTAAGGAGCCATAACGGAATGGAAGGAAACCAATATTGGATGATCGCCGCTCCCGCATTCGCTTCAATCGCAATGACAATCACCCAAAAGAACCAGTACAGCCACCCAACCGTGAATCCTGCCCATGGGCCGATCGCTTCATGGGCGTAAGCGGCAAACGATCCGCTCGTTGGGCGGGCTGCCGCCATCTCCCCGAGCATCCGCATAACAAGCACAACGAGCGCACCTGCTAGAGCGTAAGAGACAATGGCTCCTGGTCCTGTCGAGTGGATGACAGCTCCGCTTCCAACAAACAGACCGGCGCCGATGACCCCGGCGATGGCGATCATGGCCATATGACGTTCTTTCAATCCTTTTTGCAAGCTCGAATGATTCATCCGAACTCCCCCTCGATGAAGTTTGAATTTACGAAATAGTCAGATCATAATGTTGCTTTTAGTGTAAGTGGAAATCCTGTCTTGCGCATTAGACAAAGTGCCAACAAAAAATGGAGCATCATTGGACAATTTGTCAATAGAACCCTCCCATGATAGAAGGATTTTGGCTATAACATTTCGAATGTTTTTATGAAAAATAAGGCTAAAAGAAAGGGGAGGAGAGGATGGGGGGCAACTTTCCCTTTACAGTCGCTGATATTTTGCAGCGAAAACATTTTGAAAATACAATGGTTGTCGCAGGGAAGGAAGGATTGTCTAGGACGGTCAAATGGGTGCATGTCGTCGAGGTGACGAAAATCAGCAACTTGTTGCGCGGCAAGGAGTTGATTTTGTCTACCGGAGTTGGATGGCGGGAGGACGATTCGCTCTTTTTGTCGCTGCTTCAGCAATTGATTGAGTGTGACGCCTCCGGGCTGTGCATTGAACTGGGAACATACGCTTCGTCCATTCCGGAAGAGGCGATCAAGTTGGCTGATCAGCACCATTTCCCACTTATTCTTTTTCTTGAGGAAGTCCCGTTCGTTGAGATCACCCATGACATTCATACCTATTTAATTAACCAGCAGTATAAGATGATTTCCCAGCTTGAGTCCTATTCCCAAGAGCTGAATAAAAAGTTGCTGGCCATCCACCATCATCGCGACATTTTGAAAGTTCTCCATCGCTGCCTAGGTCATGATGTCATGTTCAAAATGAACGGTGGGGAAGCTGAGTATGTCCCTAGACGGCCGAAGCGGGGGAACGAAAGCGGTGTTCCATCCGAAGCCAGCCTGCCGCCGGGCGCCGTTTCGAAACCGATTTCTTTGTTTGGCACGGAATATGCGGAACTGACCCTTCTCCCCACCGATCGGGACATCAATGAGTTTGATTTGCTGATTTTGGATCGAACAGCTACTGCCTTGGCACAGCACTTGTTGCGGAATCTTTACATTGAGGAAAAGCGGCGGACGGAAGAAAACGAATGGGTGAAGGGATGGATGGAAGGGAAGTATACGGACGAAGAGATTTCGTCTTATTTGTCTCATTATTTTCCATATTACCAAATCAACGGGGGAGCTGTGTGGGTGTGCAAAGCAGAAGGGGCCGGCCAAAAAGGAAATTTCGATTCGACGTACTTTAAGCTGTTGTGCCGGTCGGTGTTTGAGCAGCGTGGTTTTTTTCTGCTTTCATCCGACATGGGACGGCACTTGGCGTTTATCACAATCAATCAACGGGATGAGGCGACGTGGAAAAGCCGGATCGAGGAAAGTATCAGGTGTCTGATGGAGTCAGAGTTTGTCCAAACGAGACTTCCTCATTTGCTCGTCGGCGTTGGGACGTTTGTCAAGTCCCTTTCGGCGATGAAGAAAAGTTATGCGGCCGCGCTCGAGGCGCTGAACATTCGGAGCCGGATGAAGGGGAAATCGACCAGCCTATTTTATAATGACCTTGATTTGTATCGGATGATCACGGTGCTTGATAAATATAGCGATCTTCGTGAAATGGTAGGCAGCTATTTAGGCCCGATTATCGAGTATGACTGGAAACATAACGGAAAGCTGCTCGAAACGCTTAAGGTATATTTGCAGTGCAACGGCTCAAAACAAGAAACGGCCAAGCGGCTGTTTATTGTCCGGCAGACGTTGTACCACCGCATGGAAAAGCTAGAAAGATTCCTTGGGACTGATTTCATGGAAGCGGACAAGCGGTTGGCTCTCGAGTTGATGCTCAAAGCGTACGACTACTTGATGAGCGGCGGGGAGATGCATGGGAAACGGAGGGCCGCGCTTGGAGCCGAGTAAAGGCCATAGCCCTAGAGGGATGGACGCAATCCTAGCAGAGATTCGTCTCTAGCGGGCTGGTGAAAAGCAGTGGTTTCCTTTGTTCAATGAATAAATGTGTGCAGTGTTTCAAGTTTTAAGAAACAATGCCGAGAAGCGGTATGCACGATGTAATCACCGGTCTCCTAGTGGTTTAGGGTGAAAATGGTAGTCAAACTGTGGAACGGATGAAACGACTATTTTTACACTTTGTCTAATGAACCGTGGTGCGGGATGAGCGATAATGGCTGTAAAATAGAACAATTTCCAATGGAAGGGAGCCAAGCGGTGATGAAAACCGAATCAACCCACCAACTGTGGCTCGACAAAGACGATCGATACGTTTGGCATTCGATGAAGCCGTATAACCCACAAGCAACGCTGATTGCGGCCCGAGCAAAAGGCTGCTGGGTGGTGGACGCAGCTGGCCGTCAGTATTTGGATGCGATGGCCGGGCTTTGGTGCGTCAACGTCGGGTATGGGCGCGAGGAGCTGGCGGAGGCGGCGTATGAGCAGCTGAAAACGCTGGCGTATTTCCCGCTCACGCAAAGCCACCTGCCGGCGATCCAGCTCGGCGAAAAGCTCAGTGAACTGTTGGGCGATGAGTATGTCATCTTCTTCTCAAACAGCGGGTCAGAGGCGAACGAAACGGCGTTTAAAATCGCCCGCCAATACCATCAGCAACGTGGCGAACCCCACCGATACAAAATCGTCTCTCGTTACCGGGCGTATCATGGCAACTCGATGGGAGCGCTTTCGGCGACCGGGCAGGCGCAACGGAAATACAAATACGAGCCGCTCGCTCCGGGTTTCATCCATGTGCCGCCGCCTGATCGCTACCGCGATCATGACGCAGCCGACGATCCACGTCAGCTTCGGGCCGTGAAAGCGGTTGACGATGCGATGACGTGGGAGCTGAGTGAGACGATTGCCGCCATGATCATGGAGCCGATCATCACTGGCGGCGGGGTGCTGATGCCGCCCGATGGATACATGAAAGCGGTCAAGGAAGTATGTGAAAAGCACGGCGCCCTGCTCATTGTCGATGAGGTCATCTGCGGTTTCGGCCGAACCGGGAAGCCGTTCGGGTTCATGCATGAAGAGGTTAAGCCGGACATCATTACGATGGCCAAAGGTATTACGAGCGCCTACTTGCCGCTGGCGGCCACGGCGGTGCGGAAAGAGATTTATGAGGCGTTTAAAGGAACGGATGAATACGATTACTTCCGCCATGTCAATACGTTTGGCGGCCACCCGGCTGCTTGTGCGGTGGCGCTGAAAAACATCGAAATCATGGAGACGGAGCGCTTGTTTGACCGTTCCCGTGAAGCCGGCGAATGGCTGCTTTCAGCACTGAAAACGAAACTGGCCGATCATCCGTACGTCGGGGATGTGCGCGGAAGAGGACTGCTTGTCGGCATTGAGTTGGTCGTCGACCGAGCAACGAAAGAGCCGCTTGATGTGTCGCTCGTCAACCAAGTAATCAGCCAATGCAAAGCCCATGGCGTCATCATCGGCAAAAACGGAACGACGGTCGCCGGGTACAACAACGTGCTCACCTTGTCGCCGCCACTTTGCATCAGTGATGACGAACTGTCGCTCCTTGTTCGCGTCTTAACAGAGGCGCTAGCAGCCATTCAATAAGAAGAAGGACAAACGCCAGCTTGGGTCGACGGGCTGGCGTTTTGTTTGCTTTTGTGCGGCTGTTTGGAAAAATACGGTATGACACGGCTGCCGCAGGGGCAGAATGCTCTTCCGCCTATACGCTTGTGTTTCGGGAGGGGAGATTTTTAGGAGCGTCTGCCCGATCATCGATTCCTGTCTGTTTGACGAAAGATCGATCATGAACACTGAATGGTCAGAACCGTTTTAACTCCATTCAAATACATGCGTTAATGGAATAGCTAAGTCCTTAAATTGTACGGAATGCAGCGTGTCTTGTTGCCCGTATGTGGCATGCCGTTGATAGATCCCTTCGTGCAAATTGTATACATGAACCATTTGGTTAGCCGTATCGACGATCCAATATTCCGCAATGCCATAGTGTTGGTAAGTATAAAATTTTTCGTTGTAATCTTTTAAAGCGGTTGAAGGTGACAAGACTTCAACAACTAGCGCAGGCGCCCCGTAACACCCTTTTTTGACAATCTGTTTTTTATTGCAAATCACCACAATATCGGGTTGGACAATGTCATCAGGGGTTTCATACGTTTCATTTTTGCTAAGGAATACATCAAACGGTGCCATAAAGACGTAACAATGTTGGTTTTGGAAAAAATGGCGCAAAGCAAAATACAATTCTCCGACGGCAAATTGATGTTCCGAAGATGGAGCAGGGGTCATATTATAGGCTTTTCCATTGATCAGTTCCCAGCGACCTTCCCATGTTTTCCAGTCTGCGTACGTGTAAATTTTGTTCGGGTCAGGGATATTGCCCACTGTTTCCCCCCTCTTTCATTTTAAGGATGCGTTTGTTTCCAGTTTAGCAAAAGAAATCAAGGAAGGGTAGGGAGGACGTTCATGAGAGGTTTATTTATCACTCGCCTACGCCCACAAGCCGAAGTGAAGGTTTTCTTGGTTCAGAAAGGAATGTAGCGTCTGTTTGTCGAATGACATGAGGGAAGAATGCATGGGGAAAGGGTGAGGAAATGATGTCCGCATTTCAAGCGTTTGTTGTCAACAAAACGGAAACGGAGTTTACAGCTGAGGTGAAAACGATCTCGATGGACGATTTGCCGGAAGGGGATGTCGTCGTCCGCGTCCATTATTCAAGCGTCAACTACAAAGACGGGCTGGCGTCGATCCCGGACGGCAAAATTGTGAAAACGTATCCGTTCGTGCCCGGGATTGACTTGGCCGGAATCGTCGTCTCGTCGCAACATCCGCGGTTCCTTGAAGGGGATGAGGTGATCGCGACCGGCTATGAAATTGGCGTCACCCACTTTGGCGGCTACAGCGAGTATGCGCGTTTGCCCGGCGACTGGCTCGTGCCATTGCCGAAAGGGTTGACGTTGAAAGAAGCGATGGCGATCGGCACGGCGGGGTTCACGGCGGCGTTGTCCATCCATCGGCTTGAGGAGCACGGGCTGACGCCGGAACACGGGCCGGTGCTCGTTACGGGGGCGACGGGCGGCGTCGGCAGTCTGGCGGTGTCGATGCTCGTGAAGCGCGGCTACACGGTAGAGGCGAGCACAGGCAAAGCGGCCGAGCACGATTATTTGCGCGCCCTTGGCGCCAAGGAAGTGTTGGCGCGCGAAGACGTCACCGCCGAGCGCATTCGCCCGCTCGATCAGCAGCGCTGGGCGGCGGCGGTCGATCCGGTCGGCGGCCGGACGCTGGCGACCGTGCTAAGCCGCATCCGTTACGGCGGGGCCGTGGCGGTAAGCGGATTGACGGGAGGGGCGGACGTGCCGACGACGGTTTACCCATTCATTTTGCGCGGCGTCAGCTTGCTTGGCATCGATTCCGTCTATTGTCCGATGGACTTGCGGCTTCGCATTTGGGAACGGCTCGCTGGCGATTTGAAGCCCGATTTGGAGCGGATTGCCAAAGAGATTTCACTCGCTGAATTGCCGCGGGCGCTTAAGCGCATTTTGCGTGGAGAGCTGCGCGGCCGGATGGTAGTGCGGCTGGCCTGATCAGGAACCATCTCGATTTTACCGGGCGAATATTTCTGTTTGGGGTTCGTTTTGATGATTCTTGATTGAAGGGGAGAGGAATCTTGAAAAAATTGATCAATGATCCGCTACGGGTAGTGGATGATATGTTGGATGGATTTGTGGCTGCTCATTCTCGACAAGTGAGACGAATTCCGGGAACGAATGTGATTGTCCGGAAGGATGCTCCAGTGAAAGGGAAAGTTGGGATTGTGAGTGGTGGCGGAAGCGGCCATGAGCCGGCACACGCCGGGTATGTCGGAAAGGGAATGCTTGATGCAGCTGTTTGTGGGGAAGTGTTTACGTCGCCGACGCCAGATCAAATTTTGTCCGCTATTCAAGCCGTAGATGGCGGGAATGGAGTATTGCTCATCATTAAAAATTATACCGGTGACGTGATGAATTTTGAAATGCTGAGCGGTTAGCAGAAAAGCAGATTCGTATTCATGAGACGTTTGTCGGGGAGTATATGACCTCATTGGAAATGGCGGGGTGCTCCATCTCGCTGTTGAAGCTCGATGACGAGCTGATCGACTTGCTTCGTTCGCCGGCTGATACAGTAGCCTTTAAGACATGCTGAGCGGAAGGAGGGCAGAAGATGAATTTAGGCGTAGAGCAAGCAAAAGCATGGATTGATCAAATGAATGAACTTTTTCAGCAACAGAAACAGTATTTAACTGAGTTGGATCAAGCGATCGGTGACGGCGACCACGGATGGAATATGGCTCGGGGATTTCAAGAAGCGGTGGATAAAATTTCTTCAAATCGCTATGAAGATCTCGGAACACTGTTGAAAGATGTGGCCATGACTTTGATTGCCAAAGTTGGGGGAGCTTCAGGGCCGTTATATGGGACGGCTTTTTTAAAAATGTCCCAAGTCCTTGCTGGTAAACAAGAAGGAAATGAGCAAGAATGGATTGCGGCATTAGGAGAAGCGTTGGCTGGGCTGAAAGCGCGTGGAAAGGCGCAGGTCGGTGAAAAGACAATGATTGATGTGTGGGAGCCAGTCGTGATGTTTTTGCAAGAAAAAGGACAGCTGCTTGCTAGAGAGGCAGCACAATTGGCACAACAAAAAATGGAAGAAACGAAAACATTGGAGGCGAAAAAGGGGCGTGCCGCTTATTTAGGGAAACGTTCGATCGGCCATATTGATCCTGGTTCGGCGTCTAGCTGTTTATTGTTTATTGCTTTCGCTAAGGTTGTTGAGTCATAGGGAGCAGGTGATTGACTCGCGCAACCGCTTCCCGGGATCGTTTCTCAAGTAGAAAAACCTTTGTAGCACCAGCCCTTATTTTCATCCGTTCACCCATTGATCAAGGAAAACAGCGGTTTTTCACCAACCTTATAGGGAGGGCTTATGGATGAACCATGTCAGTCTTGTATTAGTTTCTCATAGTGAAGAAATCGCCGAAGGATTGAAGAAGTTGCTGGAACAAGTAGCTCCAAACGTGGACATTGCCGCAGCGGGAGGCAACAATGGCGAAATTGGAACGAATGCCCTTCATATACAGGAGGCGATCGAATCAGTTTGTTCTGAAAAAGGGACCGTTGTTTTGTTCGACCTTGGAAGCGCTCTGCTAAACGCTGAACTGGCTCTTGAGATGGCAGGTGGAAAAGAGCGGGTCCGAATCGCTGACGCCCCCTTGGTGGAAGGGGCGTATATCGCCGCTGTTGAGGCAGGGCTAGGAAAACCGTTGGAAGAGGTCGTACAGGCTTGCGAAGCAGCGAAACAAATAGTAAAAATTGAAAAATAAAAGCTGGTGAAACGAACGCTCTTATGTTGTTTAGCGGGAGGGGGAAGCGGCATCTCCCCTTCCCTTTTCGTTCGGGCTTCCTACCCAAGCTGATACCGCTCCAGCTCGGAGAAAAAATTTTTCACAAACCGGTAAAACACTTTCACCGACGGGGCGAGCTCGTGATGGTCGGAGATGATGATGCCGACGTTGCGCCGCACTTGCGGAGTTTCGATCGGCACTTTGGCGGCGTAGCGGAGGAGGCTCTCCGACAAGGCGCTTTCCGGCAGCAGAGTGACGCCGATGCCGGCGGAGACGAGCCCTTTAATGGCGTCGAGATCCTCGCCTTCCGAGGAGATGTTCGGGGAAAACCCGGCTTGATGACAGGCGTCGATTAAAATTTGATGCAAAATGTATCCTTTGGGAAACGTGACAAACGGGTCGTGGCGCAGTTCGTTCAACACGATCCGGTCGCGGCGAGCGAGCGGGTGGCTGTTTGGCAAGAGGGCGGCAAACGGTTCGGAAAATAAAATTTCCCCTTTAATGCCCATTTCGCGCGCGGGAATGGGGCCAAGAAAGGCCAAATCAATTTCCCGCTTTTTCACCGCTTCGATTAAATAATAGTACGATCCTTGGCGGAGATGGAACGAGACGTTGGGGTGTTCCGCTTTAAAGGCGGAGATGACCATCGGCATCATATGGCTCGCGAGGCTGGTCGGGAACCCGATTTTAATCGTTCCGCGCTCCGGATCCAAATACTCCTCAATTTGTTGCTTTGCATCCTCAACCGCTTTTAACACCGCTTCGGCGTGCGGCAAAAAATGGCGGCCGATCGGGGTGAGCTTGACGTTCCGTCCTTCCCGTTCAAAGAGCTGGACGCCAAGCTCCGCTTCTAAGTTGGCGATTTGCCGGCTGATCGCCGACTGCGCGACATGAAGGGCATCGGCGGCTTCAGAGACATGTTCGCGCCGGGCGACTTCCACAAAATATTGCAACTGCCGCAACTCCATTGTCTCCTCTCCTTTTTCATTGATCGCGAAATGAGATCAATTTTATCTAAATTATATATTGTTTATATTAATTTTGAAAACTACAATGAATATTACAGACAATTCGGAACGGGAGGGGAAGGCAGCATGAAACACTACGGATTACCGAAAGCGCAAGGGCTGTATCGTCCGGAATTTGAACATGACGCGTGCGGGATCGGGTTTTATGCTCATTTAAAAGGAAAAGCGTCGCATGATGTGATCGAAAAAGCGCTCCATATGCTCCGTCAGCTTGAACATCGGGGCGGGCAGGGAAGCGATCCGGAAACGGGCGACGGCGCGGGCATTATGACGCAAATTCCGCACGAATATTTTCAAGACGTGTGCAATCGGATGAACTTGCCGGAAAAAGGGTGCTATGGGGTCGGGATGTTCTTTTTGCCGGAAAATGAAGAAAAACGGGCGTATTATGAAGCAAAAGTAAATGAAATCATCGCCCAGGAAGGACAACAGCTGCTCGGCTGGCGGACCGTGCCGGTTGACGGCACCAAGCTTGGCGAGCTGGCGCGGCAAAGCCAACCGTTCATTCGCCAAGTGTTTGTCGCGGCAGGGGATGATGCGGCCGATGAGCTGGCGTTTGAACGGAAGCTGTATGCCATCCGCAAACAGTTCGAAAAATGGGTGGAACACAACGAGTGCTATGTAGCGAGCTTCTCGAGCCGGACGATTGTCTATAAAGGGCTGCTTACGCCGGAACAAATCGATGCGTTTTATTTGGATTTGCAGGATGAACGGTTCCGCTCGGCGTTCGCCCTCGTGCACTCGCGCTTCAGCACGAACACATTCCCAAGCTGGGAGCGGGCCCATCCGAACCGCTATTTGATTCATAACGGCGAGATTAACACGCTCCGCGGCAATGTCAACTGGATGGCGGCGCGCGAGAAGCAATTTGTGTCGGAAGCGTTCGGCGCCGATTTGGAAAAAGTGTTGCCGATTTTGGATACAAACGGGAGCGACTCGTCGATTTTGGACAATGCGTTTGAATTTTTCGTTCTTGCTGGCCGTAATCCGGCCCATGTGGCGATGATGCTCATTCCGGAACCGTGGTTTTGGGATGAACAAATGGATGACGCGAAAAAGGCGTTTTACGAGTATCATAGCTGTCTCATGGAGCCGTGGGACGGCCCGACGGCGATTTCGTTCACCGACGGCAAGCAAATCGGCGCCATTTTGGACCGGAACGGCTTGCGCCCGGCCCGCTATTACGTCACGAAAGACGATTACATTGTTTTCTCGTCCGAAGTCGGCGTCATTGATATCGATCCGAACAACATTTTATATAAGGAACGGCTGAGCCCGGGGAAAATGTTGCTTGTTGATTTGGAGCAAGGGCGGATCATTTCCGACCAAGAAATTAAAGAAGAAATGGCGAGCCAACAGCCGTACCGCCAATGGATCAATGAGCAAATGATCACGCTTGGCGATCTGGAGATTCCGGAGGACGTCGAAGCGCCGAAGCAGCTTGTCAAACGGCAAAAAGCGTTCGGCTACACGTTTGAAGATGTGGAAAAAACGATTTTGCCGATGGCGACGGAAGGAAAAGACCCGACCGGCGCCATGGGCATGGATGCCCCGTTGGCCGTATTGTCGGAGCGGCCGCAAAGCTTGTTCAACTACTTCAAGCAGCTGTTTGCCCAAGTCACGAACCCGCCGATTGACGCGATTCGCGAGTATGTCGTCACGTCAACGATGACGCTGCTCGGCAAAGAAGGAAACATTTTGCATCCAGACGCCAAAGCGGCGCGGCGCATTCGCCTTGAGACGCCGCTATTGACGAACGAAGAATTGGCCGCGTTAAAAGCCAATCCGTATCCGGAGTTTGCATGTGTGGTGCTGCCGACGCTGTTTACGGATGACTTGAAGCAAGCGTTGGATGAGTTGTTTGCCAAAGCGGACGAAGCGATCGCGAACGGGGCAACGCTTCTCGTTTTGTCCGATCGCGGCGTTGATGAGACGCATGTGGCGATTCCGGTGTTGCTGGCGGTGAGCGGGCTTCATCAACACCTGATCCGGAACGGGACGCGCACAAACGTCAGCCTGCTGGTCGAAAGCGGCGAGGCGCGCGAAGTCCATCATTTTGCGGCGCTGATCGGCTACGGGGCGGACGCCATTAACCCGTACTTGGCGCTCGAGACGATCCGCCAGGCGTCCGAAAACGGCGTCATTGCCTTGTCGTACCGTGACGCGGTGAGCACGTATAGGAAGGCGGCTGTTGACGGCGTGGTCAAAGTGATGTCAAAAATGGGCATTTCGACGGTGCAAAGCTACCGCGGTGCGCAAATTTTTGAAGCGGTTGGCATCGGCGACGATGTCATTGATCAATACTTCACCGGCACCGCCTCGCAAATTGGCGGCATCGGGCTTGAGGAAATCGCCAAAGAGGCGAAAATGCGCCATGAAGTGGCATTTGCCGCCCGGCACGAAGATCATGTGCTCGATACCGGCAGCGAGCTGCAATGGCGGCGCAACGGCGAACATCACGCGTTCAATCCGAAGACGATCCATTTGTTGCAATGGGCGTGCCGGAAAAATGATTACAATCTTTATAAGCAATATTCGAAACTGGCCAATGAAGAACAGTTGACGTTCTTGCGCAACTTGTTCGACTTCGATCCGAACCGGACGCCGGTGCCGATTGACGAAGTCGAGCCAGTCGAGTCGATTGTTCGCCGCTTCAAAACCGGAGCGATGTCGTTTGGCTCGATCAGCCAAGAGGCGCATGAGGCGTTGGCGATTGCCATGAACCGGATCGGGGGAAAAAGCAACAGCGGTGAAGGCGGGGAAGACCCGGCTCGCTATGTGAAGGACGAAAACGGCGACTGGCGCCGCAGCGCGATCAAGCAGGTCGCTTCCGGGCGTTTTGGTGTGAAAAGTCATTATTTGGTCAACGCCGACGAATTGCAAATTAAAATGGCCCAAGGGGCAAAACCAGGCGAAGGCGGGCAGCTTCCGGCCAACAAAGTGTACCCGTGGGTCGGCAAAGTGCGCGGCTCGACGCCAGGGGTAGAGCTCATTTCTCCGCCGCCGCACCATGACATTTACTCGATCGAAGATTTGGCTCAGCTCATTTACGACTTAAAAAACGCGAACAAAGACGCGCGCATCAGCGTCAAGCTCGTCGCCAAAGCGGGCGTCGGCACGATTGCGGCCGGCGTGGCGAAAGGGAACGCCGATGTCATCGTCATCAGCGGTTATGACGGCGGCACGGGCGCGTCGCCGAAGACGAGCATTAAGCACGCAGGGCTTCCATGGGAGCTCGGTTTGGCGGAAACACACCAGACGCTGATGCTCAACGGCTTGCGCGACCGCGTCGTGTTGGAAACCGACGGCAAACTGATGACCGGCCGCGACGTTGTAATGGCGGCGCTGTTTGGCGCCGAGGAATTTGGGTTTGCGACGGCGCCGCTCGTCGTGTTGGGCTGCGTCATGATGCGCGTTTGCCATCTGGATACATGTCCGGTCGGGGTGGCGACGCAAAATCCGGAGCTGCGCAAAAAATTTACCGGCCAACCGGAGCATGTCGTCAACTTCATGTATTTCGTCGCTCAGGAAGTGCGGGAGATCATGGCCGAACTAGGCTTCCGCACGATCGACGAGATGGTGGGCCGCGTCGATGTGCTGACAGTGAGCGAGCGGGCGAAAACGCATTGGAAAGCGAAGCATCTCGACTTGTCGCGCCTGCTGCACCAAGTCGACGGCCCGCGCACTTGCGGCCAAGGGCAAACCCATCGCATGGAAGAAACGCTTGACTATACGGCGATTTTGCCGGCGGTGCAGCCGGCGCTCGAAAACCGGGAGCCGGTTGCGCTTGAACTTACGATCCGCAACGTCCATCGGACGGTCGGAGCGATGACCGGCCGCGAAATTTCGAAACGGTACGGCGAAGAAGGATTGCCGGATGATACGATCCGCCTCCGCTTCACCGGATCGGCAGGGCAGAGTTTCGCGGCGTTTGTGCCGAAAGGGATGACGCTCGAGCTTGTCGGCGACGCGAACGATTACGTCGGCAAGGGACTCTCCGGCGGCAAAGTGATCGTCCGTCCGCCGGATGAGGCGCCGTTTGCGGCAGCGGACAACGTCATTATCGGCAACGTCGCCTTCTACGGAGCGACGGGCGGCGAGGCGTATATTCGCGGCCGCGCCGGCGAGCGGTTCTGCGTGCGCAACAGCGGCGTCCATGCCGTTGTCGAGGGCGTCGGCGACCACGGCTGTGAGTACATGACCGGCGGCCGTGTCGTCATCCTCGGCTCGGTCGGCAAAAACTTCGCCGCCGGCATGTCGGGGGGCATCGCCTACGTCCTCGCTGATGAAGACAGCTGGACGCAAGCAGCCAACCTTGAGCTCGTTTCCTTGGAACGGCTCGAGAATGAGGAAGAAATTCGCGCCGTCCGCCGGATGATCGAAAACCATTTCCGCTATACCGGGAGTCCGCGGGCCTCGCTCGTGCTTGACGAGTGGGACGCTTATGTGAAACGGTTTGTCAAAGTCATTCCGCACAACTACAAACTGATGGTGGAAACGATTCAAGCGCTCGAACAATCCGGGCTTTCGTATGATGAAGCTGCCATGGCGGCGTTTGAAACGGTGGCGAAACAGAAAAAAGCGGCTGCCGCCAACGCTCCTATGTTGCAAGCGGCCGCAAAGTAGTCCCGCTTTTTCGGTCGGCTGCGCATGGCGGCGCCGCTTCGGCCCCGCGCCGCCGCGGGGCTCGCTTTTTGGCTGCCAAACAGGCGGGAAGGATAGAGCGGAGAGAAGAGAGGACGCAGAAGGAGGGGAACCGTCGTGGGAAAAGCAACGGGGTTTATGGAATATGCTCGCGAGGAAGAAAAAAAGCGCGACCCGCTTTCCCGTCTTGACGATTGGAAGGAATATACAGAGCCGTTTTCCGAAGACGTGTTGGCGCGCCAAGGAGCTCGCTGTATGGATTGCGGCACGCCGTTTTGCCATATGGGATTGGAGCTGAACGGCCTCACCTCGGGGTGCCCGGTGCACAACTTCATTCCGGAATGGAACGATTTGGTGTACCGCGGCCGTTGGAAAGAAGCGCTCGATCGGCTCTTGAAAACGAACAATTTTCCAGAGTTTACGGGCCGCGTCTGTCCGGCGCCGTGCGAAGGATCGTGTACGGTGGCCATTTCCGACCCAGCGGTGGCGATCAAAGGAATCGAGCGGGCCATTATTGATAAAGGGTTTGCCGCAGGCTGGGTGAAACCGCGCATCCCGAAAACGCGCACCGGAAAAAAGGTGGCTATCGTCGGCTCCGGCCCGGCCGGGCTCGCCTGTGCCGACCAGCTTAACCAAGCCGGCCATTCGGTGACGGTGTACGAGCGGGCCGATCGCATCGGCGGCTTGTTGATGTACGGGATCCCGAACATGAAGCTGGAAAAAGACATCGTCGAACGGCGGGTGCGGCTGCTTGAAGAAGAGGGCATCACCTTTGTTGTAAACACCGAAGTCGGCAAAGATATTACCGCCGATGAGCTGCGCACTCAATACGATGCCGTTGTGTTGTGCGTTGGGGCGCAAAAGCAGCGCGATTTGGCCATTGAAGGTCGGGAGCTTACAGGCGTTCATTTTGCTATGGATTATTTAACAGGCGTCACGAAAAGTTTGCTCGATTCGAATTTTGCCGACGGCCGGTTTATTGACGCCAAGGACAAACGTGTCATCGTCATCGGAGGCGGCGACACGGGGGCTGACTGTGTGGCGACCGCGCTGCGCCAAGGCTGCAAAAGCGTCGTCCAGTTTGGCAAACACCCGGCGTTGCCGGACAAGCGCCCAGACGATAACCCGTGGCCGCAATATCCGCTCGTTTTCACGCTTGATTATGCGTATGAAGAAGCGAAGGCGAAATTTGGGGCAGACCCGCGCCAATATTGCATTCAAACGAAAAAAATCGTAGGCGACGAGCACGGCCGGGTGAAAGAACTGCATACGGTTCAAATGGAAAAAATCATTGATGAAAACGGCAAAGCGATCTTTCAAGAAATTCCGGGGACGGAGCAAGTATGGCTGTGCGATTTGGTGTTCATCGCGATTGGCTTCGAAGGTCCTGAACAGCCACTGTTGCAGCAGTTTGGCGTGGAAACGGTCAACAATAAAGTGAAAGCTCCGTACGGCAAATATACGACAAACATTGAAGGCGTGTTTGCGGCCGGCGACGCCCGCCGCGGCCAAAGCCTGATCGTTTGGGCGATCCACGAAGGCCGGGGGGCGGCCCGTGAAGTGGACCGGTTCCTGATGGGAGAGACGAAGCTGCCGTCGTAACGGTTGTGTCCTCCTTAAAAAGCGTTGCTTTTTAAGGAGGATTTTTCTTTTGTTCGTAAAAAATGATAATGAGAAACTTTGAATCTGATCTCATCGTACAAATCTATTTGACGATCTCGTGGTAGATAACCGACTGATGCGGTTGTGAGGAAGCATCGATAAGGAGTGAGTCAGAGTGAACCGACGATTATGGATGATAGCGGCTGTCGGCGCGGTCTTTTTTTTAGCTGTTTGGGCAAGCGTGACAGCCGGGGTGACAAAGGCGGCTGACGAAGGTGGGCTGCAGCTGTTTGATTCATGGCAATGGCTCGATCCGTTTACGTTTCTCGGCAATGGGAAAACAATAGGGATCATCAGTGTGATGCTTGTTATTGGTTTATGGTTTTTCCGCCGCGATGTCGATGGAATGGTGTTGGTGGTCGTCGCTGTTGGTGGGGGGTATGGCATCAATGAATGGATCAAGCATGTGGTTGGGCGGGAGCGCCCGCCGCATGCCGAGATCGGCGGATTCAGTTTTCCGAGCGGCCACGCGATGATCGGGACGATTTATTTGCTGCTTTTGGCGTATTTTTTGGCGCAAACGCGCACAAAGCGCGGGGAGCGGGCGGCCATTTACGGCGTGTTTGCGACGCTGGCGCTCTTAACCGGCTTAAGCCGGCTAAGCTTGCAAGTGCATTATCCGTCTGATGTGCTTGGCGGGTTTGTGCTTGGCGGCGCTTACTTGTCGGCCTGCCTTGCTCTTTATCGGATGTCGATTCATCGAGGCGGCCGTTGGTAGCTGATCATCAAAAAATCACTTTTGCCCCATGGTGATTTGATGATGAAGCCGATTCATCGGCTTGATCTAGCGTCTCGTCTTGTCGAAAAGGCGCAGAAAATCTCTTTTTCTATACTATGACGTTGTGTGGGACCATGATACAATGGAGGAAAGGAGGTGAGAAACGATGAGCCAAGCCGAACTCGTGCAACTAATGGCTGAATTGCTTGACCAAAAGTTGAATCCGATCCACATGCGGCTCGATCGGATCGAAGGCGATGTTCGGGCCCTTCAAGAAGGACAAGCGCGTTTGGAAATTGAGATCCAAGCGCTGAAAGAAGGACAGGCGCGCTTGGAAGGTGAAGTGCAGTTGTTGCAAGAGGGACAAGCCCGCTTGGAACAGCGGCTTGACCGAGTAGAAGAGGATGTGCGCACATTAAAAGCGGACATGGACATGGTCAAGGGCGATGTGCAAACGTTGAAAGTGGACATGGACATGGTCAAGGGCGATGTGCAAACGTTGAAAGAAGGACAGCAACGGCTTGAAGTGAAAGTTGAACGGGTCGAAGAAAAAGTGGACAACCTTGCAACAGAAATGCGGAGCCACTTTCGCCACATCGAGAACATGGTTCATAAGCATCAGGCCGCTCTTGATCTGGCTTCGCGCGAATTCTCTTCCAAGCAAACATCCATCGATTATTTGATAAAAAAGGTGGCCGAGCATGATATGGAAATTTTCCACTTAAAACATCATCTCCAACTGTAATGTTCTTCATCGCAAGCAGGAACCGAGAAGACCGGTGACAAACAACCGCTGGAAAACAAAACGGAGAAAGAGGGTGGTGTTTTCGGCAGTGTCAGCTTAAGAAGCGCTGTTGGAGCACCACCCTATCCGCGAGCCTTCTAGAAGGGTGGTGATTTCGTGCAAAATACCGCTGAGTTCCACCCATTTCTCAATGAGAGAAAC
>JAAROH010007972.1_pt1 | contig 20256 bp, 19 predicted proteins | sample 7248631 | NCBI WGS metagenome assembly JAAROH01 (sample SAMN09772309, study PRJNA484901) | compost metagenome | isolation source: Vermicomposting unit | place: India
GTACGTACGGTGGTGTGAGAGGACGGGAGTTAATCGCTCCCTCCTACTCGATTCAAATCTGAAAGACCAATCCTGCTTTTACATACCCATTCAGCTCCCAACTTCCAAATGATATTTCTTTATGAACAGTTTGGAAAGGAGACGGAAGATAAAAGACCTATCAGAAAATTGTGATCTTTTACCTATAAGATAATAAAAAAATTGTAATGAGAATCATCGAAAAGTCCTTTATAATATAAAATTAGGAGAACATGTCGGATTTGTTGGATGGGGTGAAAAATCATGCTTCGAGGATTCTATACAGCTGCAGCAGGAATGCTCACACAGCAGCGCCATGCGGAAATGCTTTCAAACAATATAGCCAACGCTAACACGCCGGGATATAAATCTGACCGGGCTGCAATACGGGCTTTTCCGGAAATGCTTTTGTCAAGAATTGAAACAAAAAACGGTGTGACAAATATTTCGGAAGTTGGATCTGTCAATACAGGCGTTTATATGCAAGAATTGATTCCACTATTTACCCAAGGGGATATCCGTGCAACTGATTTGCCGACTGATGTAGCTTTAGTGGAAGAAGCGGTTCCAATTCATGAAGAAACGAATTTAAAAGGCACTCTCTTTTTTGCTGTTGAAACGGGAAATGGTGAAGTGAAATATACGAGAAACGGCCACTTTACGATTGATGAGCAAGGCCGCCTGACAATGGCAGGAAACCCTGTCCTGTCTGTAGCCGGAACGCCGATTGTTATTGAAGGAAACGATTTTACTATTACGCCTGAAGGAGAAGTTCTGGAAAACGGACAATACACAGGTCAAACGATCGACATTCGGTTTGAAGATGATGTCCGCAATCTTGTCAATGAAGGGAACGGCTTGTTTCGAACGGCTGACGGAACAGAGCTGCCAAGTGCAATTGGAAACGGCAATGTGCAATATGTGCTGCGCCAAGGATATATTGAACGTTCCAACGTTGATGTTGCAAGGGCTTATACGGATATGCTGACAGCCTATCGTTCTTTTGAAGCAAATCAGAAGGTGCTGCAAGCATATGACAGAAGTATGGACAAAGCAGTCAATGAAATCGGCCGCATCGGCTGACAAAGAGGTGTTGTAAATGCTCCGCTCAATGATTACAGCGACTAATACGATGAATCAGTTACAGCAGCAATTGGATGCAATCGGTCATAACTTAGCGAATATCGATACAAACGGTTATAAAAAAACGAGCACAACCTTTCACGAATTGATGAGACAAGAGCTGAACAATCAGCCGGATCTTCAAAAAGAAACAGGCAGATTGACTGATTACGGCCTTCGTCTTGGCGTCGGCGCCAGACTGGATAAACAGCTTGTCTTTCATCAAGGCGCTATTAAAACGACAGGCAGAGAGCTAGATGTTGCGCTTTTACACAAGGATCAGTTTTTACAAGTGGAAGTAGACGGCGAGGTCCGGTATACAAGAGACGGTGCTCTTTATTTATCTCCTGCAAACGATGGTACGAACCGCCTTATGCTTGTGACGAAAGACGGCTACCGAGTGCTTGATGAAAATCAAAACCCGATTTACTTGGACGGAGATATTCGAGATATTGTCATTTCTGCAAACGGGACGCTTACAGCAGCGTCACGGAATGAAGGAGAACTACCGCAAACGGTTAATCTTGGAGTTGTCAGAGTAGATCGTCCGAGCATGATGATTTCACTCGGCAATAATATATACGGCTTACAGCAATTAGGAAACGTGCCCATCACAGATGTGCTGACGAATTTGGAAGGGGATTTGCGGACGGAAATCGGCATGCGGCAAGGGGCTCTGGAAAGCTCAAATGTCGACCTGACTCAAGAAATTACAGACTTAATGATCGCACAACGCTCCTACCAACTAAATGCTCGGTCAATCACGATCGGCGATCAAATGCTTGGACTAATCAACACGGTGAGGTAATAGGGTGATTTCTGCAATTGTGTTGAACAGTTGAAAATCGGCAAAATGCAATTTAACAAGTTTTACCTCTAGCCTTAAACGGGTGTTCACCGTGAATATAGAAATAGGTCTTTTTGATCTTTGACCTTAAAAGAAGCTGCTGTATCAGCTTTTTAAAACTTGTTATTTTTTTAAGGGAGTTTTTATGATGGCTGCTCAGGAAAAAGTTGATATTTTAACAAGGGAAGAACGGAAAAAAGCGAAAAAAGAGGACGGAGTCAAGAGAAAAACGCGCAAACGAGTCCGTCTTATTCCAATTTGGCTTCGTCTCATTTTACTTGTTTTTGGAATGGTCATCAGCATGGCAATCGGTGCGATAATCGGATATGGAGTGTTGGGGGACGGACGTCCACTAGATGCACTTAAACCGTCTACATGGCAGCACATCATAGATCTTGTTGAAAAGGACGCGTAATTCTAATATACTTGATGAAAGGCTGGGGGAATTTTCCTTCTTGTTAAGACCTTCTGCAAGACTGGTTCTAAGAAACGAGCTGATGCATTGCTCAGATGCCGGAGATCGGGAGACGAAAAAATGGGGCATAAATCGTTTATTAGAGCCATAAAAAGCTGCGGAAACAGACTATCGTTTTAATCCTTAAGGAGGCATCTTCATGTTGGATATTCAGCAAATAAAAGAGATCATACCACATCGATATCCGTTTTTGCTAGTCGATCGAGTTGTTGAATTAGAGGAAGGCAAGCGGGCGGTCGGCATCAAAAATGTCACAATTAATGAACCGTTTTTTAACGGACATTATCCGGATTATCCGGTTATGCCAGGCGTTTTGATCGTTGAAGCACTGGCTCAAGTAGGCGGCGTTGCCATGATGAAAAAAGAAGAATATAAAGGGAAGCTCCCTCTTTTTGCTGGCATTGATAAATGCCGTTTTAAAAGACAAGTACGCCCCGGGGATCAACTAAAACTGGAAGTGGAAATGATCGCACAGCGGGGTCCGATCGGAAAAGCAAAAGGAATTGCAAAGGTTGATGACGAAATCGCTTGTGAAGCTGAATTAACATTTGCTGTGAAATAAACGGGTGCCTTCAAATGGCATCTGTTTTTTTTTTTTATTAAATAAGCACATTAGACAGCCGCTTTTTTCATAAGTTCAAGAAGTCTGTTGTATTGACCTCAATTTGAATGTACTTGCATCTTAAAAGATCTTCTTTCTGTATTCTCTCCCAAAATTTTCGATGTGCTCCAGTACGGTGTATTCATCTCTATATCTTCATTTTTTATTTCTTCTGATGTTGAAAATATGGCTTTCGTTTGTTTTTCCCCGATTATGAGCCCTTCTAAAGTGTTTTCTCTTACATTTGGATATGAAAATGTTGGATTGCAAAAGTTTATTTTCGAAATCGTTCTTTTACGAATATTTCTTCTTATCCTTTCTTCAATCTATGTCATCATATACTGAAGGTTGAAAAATTCAATCTGTGTTTTAGAAAAATTTGTTGAATGTGTTAAAAATACTTGGGCATGTTAAGAACGTATAACAATAAGAAAGGAGCAATCATATGAAAAAGAAATGGATGTACATGTTATTTAGCATGCTAATGGCGTTGATGGTGGTGACAGGGTGCAATACGAATGATGAGGTCCCTCCGGACAATAATAACGATACAGAAGAAAATACAGGTCCAACAGATGAAGACAATAACGGGAATACTTTAGATGAAGAATTGCCACCGGATGATGAAGAAGGTGCTGATAACAATCAAGATGATACTGCCGACGATAATAACGACGATAATAACGACGAAAACAACGAAGAACAAGAAAATCAATAATTGAAGAAGGCCGTCTGTGCCTTCTATTTTATTTTTAGGAGTTAAATGAGGTGTCTCATAACTGATTTAAGTTAAAATTGATTAGATGTGGAGCATCTGCGGTTTCATCTAGGCAAATCTGGTCCAAGGATTTTTGTTGGCTTTCTCATTAAATACGCATGACTATCCTTTTTCATGGAGGACTATTCAATTTTTTTTAAATCGGCATTTTACTTTCGGATCATTGATTTTATTGATTGCTTTACTAAATGCCTCCAGCAGCTCTTGTCCGGATAGACCTTTTGAAATTAATTCTCTGAGGACCATTTCTGCTTCCTGCTTGGAAGTTCGGTTATTATAGATTCTGCCGTCAAAAAGGACAGAAATATGATCCTTTAACATAGTGATCGAACGAATTTTTGCAATGATATGAGCGGGTCTGTTATTTTTTTTAGTAATCGTGGCTAAAAGCTTGAGTTCATCATTATTTTGCAAATGGTGTTCAAAATAAGGACGAAACTGTTTAGAAAGAAGCGCCTCAATTAACCACGAATTTTCGCCGTCCTCTTTATTAATGATCAGCCCATCAGCAAGAGGTAAATTTTCGATGCGGTTTTCCTGATCTTTCCTCTCAACTTTCAATTCGACAAGCTTAAAGGTTTTCATGGTTCAAGGCCCCCAACTAGAGTTTATGCTTTATTATAACATAAAATAAAAAAGGCTTGACAAAAGTCAGCCTTTACTCTATTTTCAACAGTTCATGAATCATCGTAGCAACATACTGGGATAATTGCTGTTGATTATGATTTGTTTTCGCTAATTTTTTAATCGCATCGTATAAATTGGGATGTTTTATTAAAAAGTCAATTACTTCCTCCAAATGTTTTTCTGACCGATACGGTTCAAGCACTTCTGCCAACATGCTCGGGGTACCGCCTTGACCAACTAGATGATCAATGCTGATTTCGAGTGCTTCACTAATCGAAACAAGCTGCTCCAGACTAGGCTGCTGCACTCCAGTTTCCAATTTGCTGATTACTGATCTTGTCATATTCAATTTTTCGGCCAGCTGTTTCTGAGTCCATCCTTTTTCTTTTCGGAAAAATTTCATATTCATTTGAAATTTTTGCTGTGCGTTCACGATTCCACCAACTTTTCCATACCATTAAAAAATATGGTAAAGGAAAAAGAAGGCATCGTCAGATCGTAATAAGATCAATAAAATAAACGTTCAGTATTAGAACGAAATTGAAAAATGAAGAAAATACAAGAGATAAGGAGAATTTTCGACATTTTATAGGAAAAATGAACTAAAATACATATATTACAAATATTTCGTAAATATAGATAATTTTGACATTAAGGATTATACTTTTTTAAAAAGGCCTAAGGGGGGATTTGATGACGAAATATAAACTCAAAAAAATTCATATTATCCGCGGTCATGAAAATAGAACTAGAAATAAGGAATTCATGATGTTGAGGATTGGCGATTTTTCCGAAAATGAGCTTAGCTATCATTATTTTCAAATCCCGAGCGATGCGGTAATTGATGTATATTTTCAAATGGAGGATAAATTGTCAATATTGCGGGTAATGTTTGGTATGCAAGAAAAGCAGTTTTATGTTCAATTGTTTACATACGACCACACAACTCTTCGCTATAAAGAAGAAATCATCGATGAGCAAATGAAATCTTCTCCAATCTTCTCAAAGCTCTTGCAGAACATACACATCTATGGGTCGAATCATTTTTCCTTCATTGCGACAAAAAATATGAAAAATCGCGAAAATTAATAAATCTTTGTTTATTTTCGAAAAATAGCTATAGGAAAATGAGAAAATCAACGTCGTTAAAGGCGGAAAAATCTAAAAATAGACATTTTTCTATTTTTTTAACTTCAGCTACAATAAGGGTGCACATTACGAGAAGGGAGGGATGATGTGATCAACCATGTGACGCTCGTCGGTCGATTAACGAAAGATCCTGAAATCCGCTATACAAGTGAAGGGGCTCCTGTTGCCAATATTACGCTGGCTGTGAGCCGCAACTTTCGCAATGCGGCAGGGGAAATCGACACAGATTTTGTTCATTGTACACTTTGGAGACGAACAGCTGAAAATACTGCAAATTACTGCCGGAAAGGATCGATCGTTGGCGTAATCGGAAGAATTCAAACGCGCAACTATGAAAACAGCGAGGGCAAAAAAGTGTACGTAACAGAAGTTGTTGCGGATTCCGTTCGATTTATGGGCACTCCGCCGCAAAGAATGCGGGCAAGAGAGCTTTTCGATCCGGAATCCGCACCTGAACAGTCTGAGGCATAGTAAGTCTGACTTTAGAGGAAAAACAATCCTTTTCGTCTTCAGCAAAATAAGGCATGTTTGATGTAAAGTAAGTTTGCTTTTGATTCCGCAGAAGAAACGAAAATCAATCTTATGAGAAGAAAAGTCCACCTTTTGACTCAAATCGAAAATGGACTTTCGTTAGCTAAGTCGTCCGCTTTTTTCCTTCCAGTGAAAAGAAAAAATCACAAGGCATCCCCTAAAAGCTCCCTCAACCTTTGGCCAGCCGTTTTTTTGAGGCTGGCTGTTTTGTTGAGAGGAAAGGAATTATCAGCTAATGAAAGGCAAGAGCCGTTTTTTAGAAATGACGTTTTGATCCATTTTGTTCAAATTTTTTAGAGATGAAAATGATGCTTCATTTTATAAAAGCTTCAACCGCTCCATTCTTGGCTTCCTTTTAATGTATTTATGCTGTTTCGTCGAGACTGCTTCCAGCTTTCGGTCTTTGCCTCAGCCTCATTAAAATTGATAAGACTCCCAGATCTTTTTTTGTGGTGTATAGACTCCGCTGCTCACTCCCAAAAAGAGTGGTTAAAAGAGTTCTTATTTATTTGCAGCTTTTATTAATTCTTCATAAAGTTTTTCCCATTCCGGGGCATGTGCTTCCGTTTTAGAATCTTTTTTTGCCAAGAAGATTCCCTCCTTTTTTAACAGCTTAAGAATGGAATAATCCCTTTGCTTTCAAACTTTGACAAAAGAAGTCGCTAAAGTAGACACGGTCACTTTTTAAAAAGCTTTACATTTAAAAAAACCTTAACACTTTATCTCTTTTTTTATTCCTCAGTCGTTTTCGATCGATGCAGACACGCTTTATCGTCTTTCTTCATTTCTGAGTGCAATTAAGTCCTTCAATTCTTCTGTGGAAAGTTCGGTGATCCAGTTGTCGCTTTGGATCAGCTCTTCGTTTAATGCTTGTTTTTTCTCGATCATGTCGTCGATTTTCTCTTCAATTGTGCCGGTAGTAATCAGTTTATGCACGTGGACAAACCGCTTTTGGCCGATGCGGTAGGCGCGGTCGGTTGCCTGGTTTTCAACGGCCGGGTTCCACCAACGGTCAAAATGGATGACGTGGTTGGCGGCTGTCAAATTTAATCCTGTGCCTCCGGCTTTCAGCGACAAAATAAACAAGCGGCTGCCTCCATTTTGAAACGTCTCGACAAGTTTGTCCCTTTCTGTTTTGGATAAGCCTCCGTGCAAAAATAAAACGTCTATTTTAAATGTTTTTTCAAGCAAGTTTTTCAGCATTTTCCCCATTTGAATGTACTGGGTAAAAATTAAACAGCTTTCGTCTTGATTCAAAATAGCTTCAACTAATTCAAGCAGCTTATCGATTTTATGAGACCGGCCTTGAAGAGTAGAAACAGCCTCTTCCTTCAAATAAAGAGCGGGGTGATTGCAAATTTGTTTCAGCTTGCCCAGCATTTTTAAAATGAGTGCTTTCCGCTCGAAGCCGTCCGCTTTCATTACTTCCTCAAATGTGTCTTTGACAAGCTGTTCATATAATGATGCCTGCTCGACGGTGAGCGGCACGTACTCCTTCTGTTCTTGTTTTTCCGGTAAATTCAGTGCGACATGCTCATCGCGTTTTGTTCTTCGAAGCAGAAACGGCCTGATCATGCTGCGCAGTTTTTGAATTTTGTCCGGTTTTTCCCCTTTTTCGATCGGAAGCACATATTGCTTCTGAAATTGGTGAAGGCTTCCTAAAAGACCTTTATTGATAAAATCAAAAATGGCCCAAAGCTCCGTCAAACGGTTTTCTATCGGCGTTCCTGTCAGCGCAATGCGCTGATGGCTGTTCAATTTCCGGATAGATCGCGATTGTTTCGTATGGGCGTTTTTAATATTTTGCGCTTCATCGATGCAGAGGCTGGACCAATGAACGGAAGAAAGTTCGTCAAAATCAACGTGGCTTAAGCCGTAAGATGTCAAAACAATATCGGAGCCCAAAACCTTTTTTTGAAATGCTTCGCCTTTTTTCCGGTTTTGGCCGTAATGTAAATAAACGTTTAATTGAGGCGCGAATTTTTCTATTTCCTTTTGCCAATTGCCGAGCACGGACGTCGGCACGATGATCAGTGCGGGCGTTTCCGGCTTCTCCCGTTCCTTTACATATTGAAAATAAGCAATCATCTGCACTGTTTTCCCAAGCCCCATATCGTCTGCCAAACATGCGCCAAAACCGAAGCGGCGTAAAAATAACAGCCAATCCAAGCCTTGTTTTTGATAAGGTCTGAGGGTGCCGGCGAAATGCTTCGGCATGCTTACGGAAGGGATTTCCGAAAGCTCCCCCAGCTGCTTCACCATTTTTTTTAATGTGCTGTTTAATTTGATTTCGATCCCAGCAAATGGGCGCTCTAGCTCGTCCCCCTCTTCGCGATTTCGCCCAAATTCCTGCTCTAAAATATCAAAAATGTGGAGGCCCTCTTTTTCTGCACGCTTCAGCATTTTTTTCATCTGCTCGATCATTGACGGATCAAGCATGATCCATTTTCCCCGTATGTTGACGAGCCGCCGTTTTTGCTCAACCAGCTGTTCAAATTCTTCTTCGGTCAGCTCCACGCCGTTTGTTGCGATCCGCCAATTAAAGTCGATGAGGGAATTCATCCCGACAAACGATCTTCCTTTCGGGACGGTATTCACATGCGCTTTCAATGCCAGGCTCGATTGCTTCACCGCCTGCCACCAGGATGGCAAAAGAATCTCGACGCCTGATTTGATAAATGTTTCGCTTGCTTCAAATAAAAAACGCCACGCCTCCTGTTCGCTTAATAGAGCTTCTCCATTTTCAAATGCAAGCCATGGGACGATTGCAGTAAGGCGCTGTTGTTCACGCTCAATTGTGTCCGTATATTTCCGCCATTTAGCCGGCAGCGAGCTTTTCCCTTTGTATAGAAGCAAAGAATCTTTGTCTGTTTGGTCTCGCAAAAACATTTCCAGCTTCCAAATGCCACCATCCTGTTCAGGTTCATTTAAACGGACGCCGATTTGAAACGGCCGATCGTTTAATCGCCAGCCTATTTTCTCAAGCCAGTCCTGTTCGTCAAGAAAATGCCCTTCAAATGATGTGAGCAAAGGATATGTTTCGACAAGCTGATCCCAAGCACGTTTCGCTCCTGCGCTTCTTTCCAAAAGGTCAGAAACGGCAGCGGAAAACCATGGAAGATCAATTTCCTTAACCGTTTTATCCTTCGGCTTCCAGCCCATCTTTCCTTTTTGCCAAGATGAATAGTCAGGCATGAAGTTACCGGTCTGAACAAGCTGAAAAATCAGTTCAGCTGTTTGCAATGTATAGGCAAGATCGCTGGAAAAGGAAATATTGAGCAAAGAGTTGACCGGTTGTTTGCCAAAAAATTCGACCGCCTGCCACGGCGAAAGCAGAATACAATTGTCTGATACACGCAAATCGGTGCCATAAAAGGAAGAAGTATGCCAAATAAATGCGTATTGCTGCCATTGCTTAAGCGAAAGAAAGGTGCCAGCTTCATCTGTACACCAAATGCTGTATTGATGATCTCCGATTTTCTCAGCACAAATCACAAGACTAGTTGTGGTGAACATGTCCCCACTTCCTTTTCTGTTGAATACTTTTGATATTTAAGCTGTGTATTACATCAATTTTCCTTTTACGAGCTCCTCTTGAAAAGCGCGAAGGCGTTTATACTCGCTCGTAATATGCTGAAAATAGTGTTCCCAAGTGTCCATATCGCCCATTTTTTTATAAACGCGTTTCAGCCTTTTTAAATATTTCACAGCGTCTTTGTAGCTTGATCGGTTTTTTGCAGCGATTTTGCCGGCAATTTCTTGATGCAATAGGGGAAGCAGCACACCGGGTGCTTTTTTTTCAATGACAGTAAGAAGCCGGCTCTCTACATCATCTAGAGAGAAACCGATCGAAAGCTGAAGCTCCGCCCATGTATGAAACAGGCCTTTTTCTATTAAATATTCATGATAAACTGCATAGCTGTACGGAAGAAGCTTTCGGCAAGCGTGTTCGAACGTCTCGTCATCCCCAACTTGAGCACGGTAATGTTCAAACTCATTTAATAAATAATATATCGTTTCTTGTCGATCGTAAAAATATTCTACTTGAATATACAAATTGGCTTGATCAAGAATTACCGGAACCCATTTTCGGAACCGTTTAAATTCTTTTCTTTTATTCATCGATATAATCCAATCAAACAATAACGGCAAAAGTGGAAGCTCAGTTTCGTTCAAATAATGGATGATGCGGTCATCGTTTTTGTCCAAAAAATCAAAATGGAAAATAGCGAGTTCGCATTCAAGAATGAACAAACCGCCTTTTTTCATTTCATCATCTTTTCGATGTTCAAGCATCGTCCGCTCTTCTTCCATCCACTTTTTTCGGTTCAATAAATACTCCCAGATGATCCGGTAAATAACGACTCGCTCGTAAAGAAAAGCTTTGCCGCAAAACAAAAGCTCGCGGATGTGATCTCTCATGTCATGTAAAATGGGATCAGCGGAAAAAGGCAAGGACATTGTTTTGATTTGCTTTACATGTTCAATGATCGCAAGCTGCAATTCTTCTATCACTTGAGCAGCGTATTGGAAAAGAGCTGGCGAATTTGTATTTGTTTCGTTTTGATGGCAAAAGCGGCAAATTTCAACAAGCAGACTACTTGCCAGCATGATATGGTAGAGAGGTTTTAACCCTCGGTTTTTAGGCTCCTTCTTTTTCAGAAGAGGATACACTTTATACCAAATCGCGTAAATTCTTTGTGTACCGAAGAGTGTTTCAACATTGTCCAGTTCGCCTTTAAAAAGCTCCGCCCAATCGTCGGCCGGTTGTTCACTCGGCTTCATTCCTTTTTGAATCAAGCCTTCCTCCTTCCACATGGCAAGTTTTTTGTTTGGATTTTCTTTCCATTTGCTAAAAAAATTACCGAGATCGTCTGTTAATGCATAAATATATAAAAAAACAGCAATGAGATGACGGCATGGAAACTCATTAGAACAGGAGCAGCTTGACAGCTGGAAATATTCCAAATCAAGCTTGACATATGCGCGCTTTACGTCCTCAACTGCCGCCGTAATAAATATTCCTTCTTGCTTGACATTAAACACGTTTCCTTGTCTATATAAAAGAAACCCTTTTTTCATCCATTCACGTTGTTCCTCTGTTTCAGGGGAAAGCATGTTTATCACTTGTTCTGAACAATGAAGCACTAATTGTTTATCGAAAATATGGGAAGGCATGAGAAGTCCGCTCCTTTGTCGTTTATAGCAACACGTTCCTTACGATTATAGCGCAAAATGCGAAATCGAACACTATTCTTGTCTAGTAAACTATTGCAACTTTGATTTGATGTTAGTATAATTGTCATATCTTGCTGTTTAATTTTGTAAAAATTTGAAGAAAGGAAATTTTTCAGAATGAAAGAGACAAAGAAGATCCAGGACGAATTTCTGAAAATTCTCCTTAATGCGTATAAGCAAGGTGAAACAAACGAACATGTCACTACGAAAGAATTATTAAAACAGCTTGAACACGAGATTAAAAAGGTGTATGTATCATAGCTGTGGGATTGTGGGATTATCCCACATCATACTGAAAGTAGCAGGCATCCGCCAGATACTTTCAAGCAAAAATAGAAATATACGAAATCAAGTAGAGAAAAACGGTTTGTTTTCTCTACTTGATTTATTTTAAGTGACTTATCTGACATCTCCTTTCATTCTGCATGTTTTAAAAAGCTTAGGGAACGTTTGATTGTTCTATCTCCCCCGAACTAAAAATAAGCCTTTTTTCCTGTAAACATCATAAGGCGGCTGACCGATATGGGTAATGTAGTTCTTACTTCATATTATTTTTGTAAGGATTTGTGAAGTTTTTGATGACGCTTTCTTGGTATTTGCTAGGAGAAGCGCATCAGGGGAAGGGGAGGGTGAAGGGTTGAAAGGTCAATGGTTGACGCCGGAAGAAATCGAAGCAAGAAGAAAAATCAAAAAAATGTGCCTTTATATCGCTTTTCCGGTTATTGCTGTTGCCATTGGGGCGGCTGCCGCAATTTTGCTGAATACGATGTAGGAAGAAAGTGTAAGGAGGTGAATTGAAACGATTCGCCTCCTTACGCTTTTTTCTGAAAAAGGACAAAATTCTCTATAAAAATTGTCGAATCAACTAGATGTTGGAAGAATTTAATATTATAATAAATTGATAGGTAATGACATATTTTGCAACGGAGGTAAACATGGAAGAAACAATTAGTTTAAAAGAGATATTGGATACATTGAAAAAACGGATCAGCTTAATTATTCTCATTACGGCGATTGCAACGGCGGCAAGCGGCATTGTCAGCTATTTTTTTATGACTCCGATTTATCAAGCTTCCACCCAAATTTTAGTCAACCAAACGAAGGATGACCAAGCCGCTTTTCAATACAACGAAATTCAAACGAATTTGCAGCTCATTAATACATACAATGTCATTATTAAAAGTCCAAGAATTTTGGAGCTGGTGATTGAAGAGCTGGGTTTAAACGAGACGGTCGATGAATTAAATGAAAAAATTACGGTCGGAAGCGAAAAGGACTCGCAGGTCGTCAACATTTCCGTTCAAGATCCTGATCCGAATCATGCAGCAAATATTGCCAACACGATCGCGAGCGTTTTCCAAAAGGAAATTAAAAATATTATGAACGTTGACAACGTCAACATTTTGTCGAAAGCGGAAGTGAAAGAAAATGCTTCTCCTGTCAAGCCGAAGCCTGTCTTAAATATGGCGATTGCGTTTGTTGTCGGATTGATGGCCGGCGTTGGACTTGCGTTTTTGCTTGAGTATCTTGACAACACGGTAAAGACAGAGCAGGATATTGAGAAGCTTTTGGAGCTTCCTGTGCTTGGGGCAATTTCTGAAATGGACAATGAAATGAACAGTTCGACAATGAATCAAGCGGTCAAAAAATCGAGAGTCAGGGGTGAGACGTATGGCGCCTAGAGCGAAAGGAATGAAGCAAAAACAGCGCACATTGATCACGGCGCTCAACCCGAAATCGCCGATCTCTGAACAATACCGGACGATTCGGACAAACATTCAATTTTCGTCTGTGGACCATGAAATTCGTTCAATTATGATTACATCAACTGGCCCTGGAGAAGGGAAGTCGACAACGGCGGCAAACTTGGCTGTTGTGTTTGCTCAGCAAGGGAAGCAGGTGCTGTTAATTGACGCTGATTTGCGCAAACCGACAGTTCATTATACATTCCGTCTGCAAAACATTCACGGATTGACGAGCGTGCTGTTAAGAAATGCGACTTTGCAGGAAGCTGTGTCGGTAAGTGAAGTTGATCATTTGGACGTTTTAACGAGCGGACCGATTCCTCCGAATCCAGCCGAGCTTTTGTCATCGAGAAGCATGGTGGAGCTGCTCAAAGAAGCTTATGATCAGTACGACATTGTGCTTATTGATTCTCCGCCTCTTTTAGCGGTAGCGGATGCGCAAATTTTGGCTAATCAAGTCGATGCGTCGATCATGGTGGTGGCAAGCGGAAAAACGGAGAGAGAAGCAGCGTTAAAAGGAAAAGAATCATTGTTGTCGGCAAAAAGCAAGCTGTTAGGAGTTGTATTAAACGGCAAGCCGCAGAAAGACAGCCATTATTACTATTATTACGGCGGGAAAAATTAGGTATTTTTTCCTATTTTTCTTTGAAAAAAACAGTCTACTTGTTTAAAATGAGAAATATCTGATTTTTTTCCGTGATTTGAAGGATGGTGTCGTATGATGATTGATCTGCACTGTCATATATTGCCGGAAGTGGACGATGGAGCGAAGCATTTGACGGAAAGCATCGAAATGGCGCGAGCGGCTGTCCGTCAAGGGATTTCGGTCATTACCGCTACACCGCACCATAAAAACGGGAAGTTTGACAATGAATGGAGCTTCGTTAAAGAAAAGACAGAAAAATTGAATGAAACATTGAAACAGGAAGGAATTCCGCTTACAGTTGTTCCCGGCCAAGAGATTCGGCTGTACGGGGAACTGCTTGAAGACTTTTCGGCTGGGAACTGCGGCGGTTTAAATCAGTCAAACTATATTTTAATTGAGTTTCCTTCAAACCATGTGCCAAGATATGCGGAACGGTTGATATTTGATATGATGATGGCCGGGCTGAATCCGATCATTGCCCATCCAGAGAGAAACAGCGAAATTTCGCAAAATCCCGACCTATTGTACAAGCTTGTAAAGCAAGGAGCGGCAGCCCAGCTGACAGCAGCAAGCCTTACGGGAACGTTTGGCAGCAAAATTAAAAAATTTTCTTTCGAGTTGCTAAATTCCAATCTTGTTCATTTTATTGCTTCAGATGCGCACGATTTGAAGTATAGGAGCTTTCACATGCAGGAAGCTTTTGCGGAAGTGGAAGAACAATTTGGCATAGATGCGGTCGAATATTTCAAAGAAAACGCCGACTGCGTCATTCGAAACGAAGCGATTTACAAAGAACCGCCCGAACGCATCAAAAGAAAGAAGTTTTTTGGAATTTTCTAAATTACAATATATGACTGGCTATTTGACAGATTGTTTTGTGAAATAAAAGATGCCTTAAAAAGGTGATGTCTCTTTACCTTTATCAATAGAGGCACTCGGCCGCACTGTGGGTGCTTCCAAAAGGACACCTTAGACGCTAGTCGTCGATGGTGCGGTGTGAGGGCGGGTTAGATGCCCGGTTTATTAACACGATATATTGAAAGAATTCACTGGTGAACGCCCAAAATTGTAGGCAGCTGTAAAGCATTCTTTACTCTACATGGAAAGGAAAATTATACTATTTTATGAATGATTGGATTGAGTAAAAAAGCAATATTGAACAAACACAAGAAAGTATTGATAAAATTAACAGGAAAACATTGACTTATATAAAAAATCTTAATTGAAATTTGCATCAAACATATTAAGCTTTGTTTATTAAACAGTCTGCAAATTGTCAGTAAATAATTTACCTAAAACAGAGAGAACTAAATAAAGAGTATTTAAACAAAAAATGCTAAAACTAAAAAACAAAACTGGAAAACCACTAGAAACAAAAAGTGGTTATTGTTTTCAAAACCGATATGAATCTACGTATGCTCTATTGATGAATAGATTATACGTAGGTCCGTATAAACAAAAAGTACAAAGGGAAGTGAGTGAGTATATTGAAAAAAGTGAGGAAAGCCATCATACCAGCTGCGGGGCTCGGAACAAGATTTTTGCCCGCAACGAAAGCGATGCCGAAAGAAATGCTGCCGATCGTTGATAAACCGACGATTCAATACATAGTAGAGGAAGCGATCGAATCCGGAATTGAGGACATCATCATCGTCACCGGAAAAGGGAAAAGAGCGATTGAAGACCATTTTGACAACAACTTTGAGCTTGAACAAAATTTAGCGGAAAAAGAAAAATTTGATCTCTTGGAAAAAGTGCGCCAATCTTCCAAAGTAGATATTCATTACATACGGCAAAAAGAACCAAAAGGGCTTGGACATGCTGTCTGGTGTGCCCGAAAATTCATCGGCGACGAACCGTTTGCTGTACTTCTTGGAGATGACATCGTGCAGGCGGACAAGCCTTGCTTAAAACAGCTAATGGACGAATATGGAAAAACAGGAGCGTCGATCATCGGCGTACAGCCCGTTCCTGAAGAAGAAACACACCGCTACGGTATCATCGAGCCGCTCGAACAAACGGGCCGCCGGTACGAAGTCAAAAATTTCGTCGAAAAACCGGCAAAAGGAACCGCGCCATCCAATCTCGCCATTATGGGTAGGTACATACTGACACCTGAAATTTTCCGGTTTTTAGAAGAACAAAAAATCGGAGCTGGCGGCGAAATCCAGCTAACAGACGCCATCCAAAAACTAAATGAAATCCAACGTGTCTTTGCCTACAACTTCGAAGGAAAACGATATGATGTCGGAGAAAAGATCGGATTTATTAAGACGACGATTGAGTTTGCGATGAAAAACGAAGAACTGAAGCAAGAGCTGATTCAGTTTATGGAAGAGTTGATAAAAGAGGAAAGGATAACAAAATAGAGAAAAAGGGTGAGTCGATTTGGCCTTTGTGAAAGCATCTAATCAAGAGGATACAAATCAGCAGCTATTATTCATTGACAAAACAACGGTTAATCATAAAAGAGGATATTTGCTTGCGAAGCGAATTATGGATTTATTGGGAGCGTTTCTTGGAATTATACTGTTATTACCTGTTTTTATCATTGTAGCTATTTGTATCAAACTTGAAGATCCAAAAGGCCCTGTGTTCTTCAAGCAAGTGCGTGTCGGCAAAGACGGCAAAAATTTTTATATGTATAAATTCCGATCGATGGTTGTAGATGCGGAAGAACGACTAAATGATCTATTAAAATATAACGAAGTATCCGGTGCGATGTTTAAAATAAAAGAAGATCCAAGAATAACTAAGATAGGAAAATTCATCCGAAAAACAAGTATTGATGAGCTTCCACAACTTTGGAATGTATTAAAAGGGGAAATGAGTTTAGTAGGTCCAAGACCGCCGTTGCCAAGAGAAGTAGCGGAGTATACGGAGTATGACAAACAACGGTTGCTTGTGACACCGGGGTGTACCGGACTTTGGCAGGTGAGTGGGAGAAATGATTTAGGATTCAACGAGATGGTGGAATTGGATTTGAAATATATTCGTGAACGTTCGATTTTATATGATTTAAAAATAATATTGAAAACTATTAAAATAATGATTAAACCTAATACTGCCTATTAAATAAGAAAAGAGGAATGTATAAAATGAAAAAGGTTTGTGTGGTTGGCTTGGGGTATATTGGATTACCGACAGCGACTGTGTTAGCGAACAACGGATTTGAAGTTTACGGGGTTGATATTAACGAAAAAGCGGTTGAATTAATCAATAATGGGCAAGTACATATTTATGAACCTGATTTAGATATAATGGTCAAAAAAGCGGTAGAGAGCGGGTATTTGAAAGCATCTGTTGTACCTGAAAAAGCAGATGTTTTAATTATTGCCGTTCCGACGCCGTTTAAAGAAAATCATAAACCGGATTTGACTTATGTGGAACAAGCGACAAAATCCATTGCTCCTTACTTAGAGCCAGGAAATATTGTTATTTTAGAGTCAACAAGTCCTGTTGGAACAACAGAGAAAGTCGCAGAATGGATTTTAGAAGAGAGAGAAGATTTGAGTATCGATGAAAATCATGAAAACCGTATATTTGTTTCTCATTGTCCAGAGCGAGTTCTCCCAGGAAAAATTTTAAAAGAGTTAATTGAGAATGACCGTATTATTGGTGGCATTAATGAGGAATCGACGAAAAGAACAGTTGAATTTTATAAGAGATTTGTAAAAGGGAAAATATTAGAAACGAACGCGAGAACGGCAGAGTTATCTAAATTAGCAGAGAATGCGTTCCGCGATGTAAATATCGCGTTTGCCAATGAACTCTCTATGATTTGTGATGAACTAGACATTAATGTATGGGAATTAATTAACTTAGCAAATCATCATCCACGTGTAAATATTTTGCAGCCAGGTCCTGGAGTAGGTGGGCACTGCATAGCGGTCGACCCTTGGTTTATCGTGGATGCAGCTCCTGAAACAGCAAAACTTATTCGAACAGCTCGTATGGTAAATGACTCCAAACCGTATTTTGTCATTGAAAAAATTAAAGAAGCAACGAAAAATCTGCAAAACCCAACAATTGCATGCTTAGGTTTAGCGTTTAAGGCAAACGTTGATGATTTGCGAGAGAGCCCAGCGGTGAAAATTGTAAAAGAATTATCTGCTATTTATGATCAAACTATATATGTAGCTGAGCCGCATATTGAGGAGCTTCCAAAAGATTTACTAGAATTGAATGTCCAACTTGTAAAAACAGAGGATGCGATTGAGAAAGCTGATGTTGTCGTGTTACTAGTAGATCACGACTGTTTTAAAATAATAGAAAAGAAAGCACTATCCAATAAAATTGTTATTGATACGCGTGGGGTGCTCCCGATAACAAGTAATATAGAGGTATCGATGACAATTTAGGAGGAAATATGGGAGAACTAACACGAAAGATACAAAATTTAAGAAAACTGCCAATCGATAAAGCTTTAAAGAAAATTGTGATTAAATTATATGAACTACCTTATTACAAGTTAAGAAAAGAAATAATTAAGCTTAAGCCAATTGATATAGATGATAAATATTTTAATAATTTTAAACCCAATTGTGATTTTTTCTTTAATATTACAGATAAACAATTATTAGTAGAGAAAATTAAACAGCTAAACATTGAAAAACAAATTATTAACGACGCTAATAAAATCTGTTTCCATATATTTAACCTATTAGGTTCAGGCGATATATATCTTGGAAAGCAGCTGCCTTGGAATACAGACTTTAAAACAAACTTTGTTTGGGAAAACAAGTTTTATAAAGACATTAAAATAGTAGACTTGTCAAACAATGCAGATGTTAAAGTTCCTTGGGAATTATCTCGTTTTCAACATCTGTTTACGTTAGGTAAGGCTTATTGGTTAACTAACGATGAAAAATATGCCATAGAGTTTAAAGAAGAAATTGAAGATTGGATAGAAAAAAATCCGGTTGAGATGTCAGTCAATTGGACTTGTACAATGGATGTTGCAATAAGGGCTGTCAATTGGATTGCAGCCTATTTCTTTTTTAAAGACTCTCCATCAATCGATAAGAATTTTTGGATTCAATTTCATAAGTCCCTATACCTACATGGTCGATTTATTATTAAAAACTTAGAAAATAAAGGATCGCATACCGGAAATCATTACTTATCTAATATTGTCGGACTAGTTTGGCTTGGTCTTTATTTTGGTTCATTTATTGTAAATGATCGAAATAAGAGCAACAATCCTAAAAAGTGGCTTGACTATGGACTTAGTGAATTAGAAAAAGAAATGTTTGTTCAAAATAATCCGGATGGTACAAACTATGAAGCCTCTACTTCTTATCATCGATTAGTAACAGAGTTATTTTTAAAGACTACGGTGCTATGTACTAAGAACAATATAGATTTCACTAAGGATTACATGGCTAGGTTGGAAAAAATGTGTGAATTCATTATGAATATCACTAAGCCAAACGGATTAGCTCCAATCATTGGTGACGCTGATGATGGTAGGTTATTAATTTTATCTAATTATAGCACATGGATAAAAAACGATTTCCGCCATTTACTAGGTATAGCAGGAGAGCTATTTGATCGAGATGACTTCCGGTATTATGGAAAAGATTATATTGAGGATACGCTATGGATTTACCAAAGCTATAAAGGTAATGTAGAAAAGCCTGAACAACTAACATCCATTGCTTATAAAGATGGAGGGTATTATATTTTAAGAAATGATCGGGTTTATTGTTGTATTAGATGTGGAGAGCTTTCATTCAGAGGAGATGGGGTCCACAGTCATAATGATCAGTTAAGTTTTGAACTCAACGTAGACGGAGAGGATTTCATTATTGATCCTGGCTTGTATGTCTATACTGCTGACTACAAAATGAGAAACCTTTTTCGTAGTACAGAAATGCATAATACAGTACAAGTAGAAAAGCTTGAACAAAACGATTTTGATAAATTTAACTTATTCTATATGAAGGAGCAAACATTTTCAAGATGTAAGGATTTCAAAGATAACCTTTTCATAGGTTATCATAATGGATATAAAAGGAAATGTTTGACTATACATGAGAGAAGACTTGAAGTTAAACAGGATTGTATCATCATTAAGGATTCTCTTTTGTGTGAAAATAATAATCCAAGTAGCGAGTTAAATTTAATATTTGACTATGGAGTTAATTTATTAGACTGTAATGGGAAAATAATAGCCGAGAAAAATGGTAAAAGCATAACAATAGATTTAGGACATATAGAGGGATATAGAATTACTAACGTTTATATATCCAAGAGATATGGGGAAAAAAACAGTACAAGAAAGGTAACAGTAAATTTCAAGAAACGGTCTAATGACATAAAAATTTTACTAAATTAAATTTGATTCATCACCACATTTTGTGATTTAACCTAAAAAATAAGGAAAACACTCACGAATTCCTGGCAATAATGTTAGCGTCAATTAACATAACAGGAGGTTCTAAAGTGTTTTCCGTATCACTAGATTTGCCAGAATT
>JAAROH010007973.1_pt1 | contig 20145 bp, 33 predicted proteins | sample 7248631 | NCBI WGS metagenome assembly JAAROH01 (sample SAMN09772309, study PRJNA484901) | compost metagenome | isolation source: Vermicomposting unit | place: India
AAGCTATTAATTCCCTTTTGGTCTTTCTTATAGCTCGTTCTATTTGTCTTTGTTTCTGATTAGCTTCATAAAATGTATAAAACCTTCCCTCAAATTCAAATGGCGGAGGGTCTATATTCTCTAATTGTTCTTTTGTATAAGCTGGCTCTGATATTCCTTCAAAGAATGGATACCAATCATGCCTACAATTTACACCTTTGAAGCCGTCAGGTTCACCATACCCTATATCACTAAGAGATAAATAGCCTCGTCTACCGCTAAGAGATACAATCTGTCCTTGCCATACTGCGTGGCTTGGTCTAGCTCCTGCGTGGGCTGTTATCTCCATTAGGTCCTGTCCTAACATTTGGGCATTAGCTAAACTCATGTAACCTGTTATTTGGCTTATAGCAGTCATGATAGACATTCTTGTAGCTGATTCTATATGATATGCCCTGCCACTTTTGTAATTTATCACTTGTAATCCACTATCTCCTAACTTCTTAACTGTTTGTCTCAAAACTATATTGTAGTCAAAAGCACCGCTTCCTAGTTGGAATACTGCATAATCTAAAGTATCTCTATAAAAGTTGTCTAATAACTTAAATTTTCCATTATCAATAAATCCAGTTGTATTAGTAAAATTTTTAAGCTGCCCTTTGGTCTGTTGAATAGTTGCCTCAATAAATCTTTTCATTTGCAGATTATCATCTAACGGTGGTAAATCTTTACCGCCTCTTTTATACAATTCTTGGTCATTTTCATATGATAGATATGAAGCTTCCTTAAGTATATTTTCAAGTTCATTTGAAGCTATATCTATTCTTTTAGCTAATTCCTTTTTTATTTCTTCTATATCATATCCCATTCTGGTTAACATCTCTATTTGATATTCAGCTGTAGCTGTAAGCTTCAAGTTTCCCGAGATTCTTCTTGCTATATCTGCTATTATGTCATCCTCTAGTTGTTGCATAATTCTTATTACATTCTCAGGTAAATTCTTTAGATATTCAGGTGTTAACATTTAATCACCTACTCAATACCATCATCATCTAATTGAGGTTCATCTACTGATGGCATCATCTTTCTAGCCTGCTCTTCAGAAACTCCATATCTTCTCATAAGATATATCTCTGGTTTAATTAATCCTGCTGATACTTCTTGTAGCATAATTGCTTGTTCTGTCTTACTGTCTACTACTAAACTGTCGTCAAATTCAAAACTTATATCGTATTCGCCTGCTGGTACTAATTCTGCTAATGATGTATAAACATCCATAGCATAAACTAGGTCTGTTAAAGCTGTTTTTATAGCTTTTTGTATATCAACTACTGTAGAATAGGACCTTTGCTTTGATACTTTTATTTCTTCTGCTGTTTTTTCAACTAGCTGTACGTCTGATAATGTTCCATATGCTAGTCCACAAGCAAACTCAATCCTTTGTAGTATTTTATTAAGACCATTGAATAAACTCTCATCTCTTATTGCTGGTGAAAACGGTTCAAAGAAATCTTCTGCATCAGTATCCAATTTCCTGTATAACCTTTCTTTACCCTTTGGCAGTGTATTGTCAGCTTTAAATAAGTCCATACTTGCGTTTATGGCCAATTCTGAACCTTCGTACTCCCAAAGTATCCTTGAATATTGTTTATCTGCTTCTTCTATCAAGCCCACTGCCCTAGCATATACAGAAATTCCCAAAGGGCTTCTAGTGTCTATGGTGTTGGCCATTGGCATCTTTAAATAGCCAAACAAAGGTTTTTCTACATTCTCAATAAATATCTCTGGTTCTAAATCTGCCCACTCATCTACTTCTGTAAGTGGTACTTGATACCCTAGCGCTTCATCTCCATTCTCATTTACATAAGCAGTATTTGAAATATAATATCCTTCTTTAAGTAAATCATGGTATTCTAGCCTTGTATAAATTTTTCTTCCCTTTCTTATCCTTTCTATAAATATAACAGCTGTAATATTTCCAGCAGAATCATATTTAACAGGGATAAATTCATCTGCTAATACATAATCAACTGCTATATTTTCACCGTCAATATAAGGTTTAAATATTAGCCCACCGAGTGCAGCTGCGTATTCTGTTACTATCCTTATATCATCAATTACCTTTTGATATTGTTCATTTAAATACTCTGCTCTTTCACTATTACTACTTTCTTTAGCTGTGATTTCTGACTTCATTTCTATTGTTGCAAGTCTAGCTAGTTCTCCTGCTATTGCAGATGGTAAATTTAATGATTTTGTATTGTCATCTAGCCATGGAGCTTTATCTTTATACATTAAACTCCAAAGCTCAATAGCTTCAGTCATTTCGTCGCTAACAGGTATATCTATTTTTATTGCTTCTTCTATACTCTTTTTGGGAAAAATTTTTCTCACCACCTGTCTAATAGCATTTAGTAGTCTTCTAAACACCTCATCACCTACCCTACTCTCATAAACCTTCGTGCATCTCTTTCTATTGAATACTCTAGTGCGTCTAGTGTGTCTATGTCTGTTGTGCCATCATCAAGTCTTACATCCTCGTTTTTACTTTCATCCCATACTGCTTCCTCTAGTGCCTCTTTAACTGTATAGGCATCTTTGGTATAAAAAAATCTGCCTTGTGAAATCAAAGCAGATACTAACCTAATTCTATCCCTTATTTCAATCTTCTCTGCATTTCTGATAATAACGTTTATTTTTTCTTTCTGTGCTGCAGCTCTAAATCCTCTAATAAGGACCTGTTCTGCACTATCAGGATATACATAATCTACTTTCCCATACATAGATATAACCTTTCTTAAAAAGTCTATAAATAAATTGTCTAACTCTGCAGGAGTTATGTCTGTGTCGTGTCTTTCACTTGCTAATACCACTATACCTTTGTACTTTTGCAATATCCCAGTTGCAACAAAAGCATGTTTAGATTTATTTCCACCAAAGTCTATGCCTACTACTATTTCCCTATACAAAGTTTCCTTAGCTTTCTCTATGCTAATTTCATACCTTCCTGGATCATTAGCAAACTGTCTATATATTAATCCTTCTGCCGTTACTCTCTTGCCTAGAATATCTCTTTGATACCATACAGAATTTTTATCGTACTGGCTAACTATTTCATGTATTCTTTGTTCGGTTAAGTTAATGTTGTCGTATATAGTGAAATGCTCATAATTATATCCACCTACTAATTGCCCTTTTTCTTGTAACTCCTGGTATTTGTCAATATATTGTGTGTAAATTGAGTGTTTAGGATTGTCTGGGTTTAGGTCCCAAAATATCTTCCTGTTTTTAGCCATTAGCTGCCTGTTAAAGGCTTCCTTAATGGTGTTATCATGGTGGAGGTTTATCTCTGTTGCTATCCACATGCCTATTGAGTATCCTCTAAATGATTTATAGCTGTCTGACTTCATGCCGCCTACAAATATAACTACCTTTTGTCCAGTTATAGTGTTGATGTATAAACACTCGTTATCTTTAAACTTTCCCCACCTAGACCTACCTCTAAAGATATATTCTAACCCAAATCCATTAGCTTCACCTATATTGGTCTTAGCATTAGCTACAGTAGAACCACTAGCAAGGTGTATTTTGTCCTCTGTCCACTCTAATTCCATTGCAAAAGCAAAGATGTTGTCAATAGTTTTCCCTGCTCTTACAGCTCCTTCTGCAACGTTAATGGTATTATCTCTGCACCTTCTTATATACTCTTTATGCTTCTCTCCAAAATTCCAATTGATTGTCTTAGTCTTTCTTATCTTCATCTATATCACCATATATTTCTTTGTATATCTCTGATAAATCTTCTACCTCTGCATAGTTACCAGTAATTCTATTTACATCAGCTCTTAGTTTTTCTATTCTCATTTTCTGCTCTTCTGTTACTAAATCTCTGTTAGCATGAAGTAACTCATCATACTGCTTAATCATATTACGCAGCTCTGCCATTGCTCTGGACTGTGCTTGCAAGAATGTAGCCTGTTTATCCCATGCCTGTTGTACTTCCCATCTTTCGCCTTTTATTTTTCCTCTTCTTTCTTCCACTTTTTCTACCGTTTTATCGTTACGGTCTTCTACAAACATGATTCTTTGTGCTCTTATTATTGCTGCATATTGGATCTGAATATTCTCCCATAAAATATCTAATGGATTCTTCTCTTGTATCTCCTGGATAATATCCATTGTTTCCTCTGGTAGAAATTTTGAAAAGAATCCATGCTTCTCTGCATTTTTATTTTTTGGTGGTGCTCCTCCATTATTACCTACTGCGTTCTTATTGCCTACAGGTGCGCCCCTTTTCTTTTTGGGTGCACACTTTTTGCTCTGATTCTTTTTCTCATCTGCCCAGCCATACCTTTTTATCCACGACTTCAATGTATTTATACTGAGGTCATATTTTTCGCAAATATCCTTATATTTCATACCTTTTAGATAATCCTGCTTTACTTTTTCTCTTAACTCATTCAATATCACCACCTGCTTATTTGAGTAGTTTTGTATGTCAGTTTTTACATGAAAAAAAGAGCCTTTATTTAGGCTCTTAGCTATTTTGTTTGGATAGCCAATCCATATAAATTTGAAATATATCTGCACCTTTTACTCCATATTCATCAGCAATATCCCATAATAATTCACTTAATTTAGGTAATCCTCTATCAAATGGAACATCTTTCAATTTCCCTGATACTAATTCATGTACTCTTTTAGCAATTGCTTCTTTATCCATAACAACTCCCCCCTTTCTTTGTATAATTTCTCCACAAAAGGGGAAATTCCTACCTCAATCGTTCGTCATCTTTCGACTACCCCCACCTAATCTGCCTCAGAGCTCCACGGACCCTTTTGTATGCATCATGCTGCATTAATCTTTCCGGTTTATCGCCTAACATAATCTTTTTCTTCCGTTTACTTTTTATTCCCATCAATTTTCTATATGTATCTATATCTTTAGATCTGATTATTTCCCCTATATTCATTTTCTTCACCCCAATCAATCTCCAGCCCTTCTCGCTTGCACACTGGGCAAATATTATGCCTTATATCTCCTCCTTGTTTTCGTATAACATACACAACATGCTCCCATCTTGGCTTTTCTAGCTCATAATCACAATACTTGCATTTCACTTTAATCATAATCTCACCTCAAATAAAAAATCTCACCTGAAAGGGGTAAAAGGTGAGATTTCAATATTTATCTTTATAGAACTTTATTTACTTTTCTTACAATAATAATATACTATATATTTTTATGATCTTCGTGCTCTAAAAGTGCTGTATCCCCATGTATTCCAATTGCAATCTTTGATATTGCTCTTCTTCTTAATTCCTTACACCATCTTTCATTATAAGACACTTCATAAGCTATTACATACCAAGGTTTACCTTCAAAATATCTTTTTTCGATTATTTCCCTTTCAATTTCTGTTAGTCCTTCAAGTGCTCTATTAATCGAATCAATTTTGCTCTGGATCCTTTCTATACAACGTTGCAAATAATGTATTTTTTCACTTACTGCCAAAACTGTATCTTCTGTTATTGATGAAAATTTATATGTCGGACTTATTTTTTCACTACTATAATCTATTCCTGTTACTCCATCTTCATTTTCTAGATATTCTATTTCTCGCTTTAAATTCTCTATACTTATCTCAAACATCTTGTAATTATATAAGAAATACTCAGTTTCCCTATAGTACTTGTCTTTAATCTTAATATCATTCATTGATAATCCCTCCTCAACAAAAAAGGACACCTCAAGCTATTTTCACAACTTAAAAGGTGTCCGCCATCTAGGTATGGTAGGACTTATTTATCTGGTTTAACAGTATCTGCTTTTTCTTCCTGTATCATCCTTACATACTTAACTTCATTCTCAATATACTTTTTTTCTGTTTTTCAATGTACAATTAGCATCTAATTGCCCATTATGAACTTTCAATTCTATAGTAAAATAATCAAGACTCCTCATGTTTTCTGCTGCGTTTAAAGTATCATCTATATAATCCACCATTTCATTTCTAAGGCTTTGTTTCTTTGTTTTTGAGTACTGTTCATTTATCTTCATAGTGCTGCACCTCCTGCTTTTTCATGTAATGATTCAGTGTCCATGTAGCTGTAAATGTTGCTAGTGTAGCACCTAAGAGTAACCCTATAGTAAATACCATAATCATCTCAATCTCTCCTCCAATCTTCTCAATTTTTGATTTTTATAGTCTTTTACGATATCTTCTATGTTAAATAATAACTTCATCTGCTCCAACATAATTGTCACATCAGCAATCTCCTCTGCAATTTCAGTTATGTTTTCTTTGCCTCTTAAATACTTTGATAGCTCCTTTTGTAGTTCTGCCATCTCTTCAAATGTTATGATAATTTGTGCTGTACCCCATTTTTCTAAAGCTTGTCTATATAATTTGCACTTGTCTTTTTCATTCATATAACTTTACTCCTTTCCTATACTCATCTATAGCTCTGTATCTAGCTTCCTCTATCATTTCTTTAAGTTGCTTTAATTCCTTCTTATCCAAACTCCTTAGAAAAATTGTATTTTTCTTACCTGTCATTTCTTGTATTTGCTCTATATACTCTTTTTTAGTCACTTCTAATGAGTGATTACCTCCCCAGGTCATTATGAAACCTCCCTTACTAACAATCTCTTTAAATCCCAATTAAGAAAGCTCTCTCGATAATTTACGCCCTCAAACACAGTGAATTTATCTGTTTTGTATATAACTTTACCAATGAACAATTTATTAAGATCACCCTCTCAAAATACTTCTGTAAATATATACTTTTAGCAAAGTGCCATTAATTAGCTTTTCCCATAGTTTCCTCTTTTTCAATTAAAATCGTCTCCTTTGCCCTTCTAACAGCTTCTTCCGCACTAACGTTATAGTCAAAATATATTTTTACTGCTTCTTCAGCAACCTCTAACATTTGTTGCTTTTCCAATTTTCTCCCCCCTCCTGCACTAAAAATGTGGTCACTGGAGTTCCTGAGCTTGGAGTGTATCTAAACTCCGGATCCCTTGTAAGTCTACCTATTAACACAACTATATTCACTGCTTGTCCCTCCTTATTTCCCACCAGACTTCATTATTTTTTATCTCTATTACTTCTAATAGTATCTCTTTGCCTTGTATTCTCATTATTACTTGAGTTCCAACTTTTATTTCTTCACGTTCATTTATTAGATTTAAAAGTTCTGCATCTTTAATCTCATTATCTTCTGTAACTATGTATTTAGTTTTTAAGCAATGCTTCATTTTCTCACTTCCTTGAAAAGTCCATGTTAGCTTACTGTACCAAGCTTCTTAATTTCTTCAGGATGCTTCTTTTGAAATTCTTCAAAATTTATTCTTGCAATGTCCTCTACTAAGGTGTGTTGAATGTAAGGAATACTCTCCCCAACCTTATTCCCTTGTACACAAGTGCATCTAGCTACCATTTCATACATAATTCCATTTTCTTTCTTGTAGTAGTATACAAACCCTTGGTCCATACAAATCCAGCATTTTGGAGGCTTTATCATCTTCTTTTTCTTTTCTTTAGAACCACCAACTACTTTCAAAACCAACCTCTTCATTTTTTCATCCTCCAATCTTCCCCTTTAAATATCACTGGTTCACACATTTCTGTTATTCGTGAAACTATAGCCTGTCCTCTTTCTCCTAACTTTCTTGCCAGGTCAATAGAATTATAATTAGTTGTAATAACGATACTTTTCTCGTTATCGTATACTCTGTTTATCAATTGGTATAGTAAAGCTAATGTATTTTCAGTACTGTTTTCCTTGCCTAAATCGTCAATAATGAACAAATCTACTTCTTTTGTCATGACATTTACAGCCTCTTCTTCTGTTAGGCTTGACTCTTTGTTGTAAGTACTTTTGATAAAACTCATAATATCTACAACATTGCCAAAATAAACTGAGTACAGCTTGTCTATCAATGCATTAGCTATTGCTGCAGCTAAATGTGTTTTTCCTGTCCCGACTGGACCAGTAAGTAAAAGACCTTTGGTGTTAGGAAAGTCTGCTACAAATCTTTTAGCTTTACTTAATGCACCTTGGTTATCAATAGGATTGTAATTTGCAAATGTAGCATTCTTAAACCTTTTAGGTATACCACTTTTATTTAGCAGGGTTTCTATTTTCTTTTGTCTTTCTTTAAGAATTAGCTCCTTTGCTTCTTTCTCATTTTGTTCTATAGATCTCCTTAAAAACTCCAAATAATCCACTTAATCACCACCCATAATCAGGCATTGTATTATCTTGGTTTACATTATTTCGTGAAGAGTTTGTAGATAGTCTCATACCTCCGCTTCTTTCCCAATTTTGTAGTATACCCTCAACATATTTTCTGCTACGCTTTCCCTGTCTTTCAGCCTCTAGGAGTGCATTTTTAACCCACTCAAATCCATACATGTTTTTTAAGTCAATTAACCAATCCGCTGTGATACCACTAACCATAAAGCCACATTTCTGATACAACTTACTTAGCTGAGAAAACTCTCCGTCAAAAATATCTTCATTCTTCTTAGTAGTACTAGTAGTATTTATATTGTTTAGTTTAGTTTCGTTTAGTTTAGTTTTGTTTAGTTTATTTAATGTGGTACTATCTTGTGTAGTACCTTGTGTAGTATTTTGTGTAGTATCTTGTGTAGTATCTTGGGTAATATTTTGCATAGTGATTTTATCTTGTGTACTATTTTGTGTACTAGCTTGGGTATTATTTGTCAGAGGTATTATTTTGTAAGATGTGGCTTTAGTGCCATTGGACTTAAAATCTATTAATCCATGTTGCTTTAAAGTATTCCTTGCGTTATATATTCCTTTTCTTGATAAGCCAGAAATCAACTCAAGCGTTAGATTCGGTACAGTAAACCACTCTGCCCAAGAGCATTTATTGTTTATGTGCATTAATGCATGCCATAAAGCAATTTGCCCTGTGGACAACTGTTTAACTTGCACCAAATCATAGAACGCGTTGATTTCTCTTATATAGTTCATATGTTAATCCTCCTATTCTATAGCTAGGAGCATGAAGCTCCTAGCCTTAAATTAAAATGTTGTATTTTCTTCAGTATTATTCCATGGTAAGTCCGGATCATCTTCATCAGGTATTTCTGGTATATCTGGATCTTTAATGTGACTATTCGTATTTGATGGTATAGACTGTTTAGCATTTAATATTAACTTAGCTGCTTTTCTTATTGCTTCATCGTTAGCCTTTCCTACAAGCCATTCAACATAATCTGGAGCATCTCTGTATATTTGTCCTAATGACTTCCCTTTGAATTTCCCAAAAGATATTTTCATATTTTCTGCATCGTTTAAAGTCATGGTTTCAACTCTTTCTGTCTGCTCAAATTCTGCCATATCCTCGAGATCTTGAGTAAATATATCACTTAAGCTTCCAACAGTTAAAGCTGCATCAACTTGAGCTCTTTTCTTGGCCATTTTTAAACATGTATTACCGAGCATATACTTATCCTGCTTATCAGATTCATATTTCTTTTCCTTACTATTACAATGGCCAAGGCCTTCTGTTATGATCATTCCATTCTTTTTCAGAACACATCTAACTGTATATGCAAAAAATCCTTCTTCATAGTCTTGAACTTTTTCAATAATCTCATATTCACTTGATAGGCCTAGGAGCATGAGAATTTTCTCTGCTCCTGGCTTAAGTAAGCTAGGTTTAGAAGCACCATAGAAAGCTGCTCCATAGTCATGACCTTCTACTAACGTGTTCTGAATCACCTTCTGAAATTGTTGAATCTTATTCATTGATTGTTGAACTCTATCTAATTTAATCCCATCAATTATCATTATTGGATTTACTTCCTGTTGAACTAACATTTGATTATTATTCACCTATTCCACCTCCACTTTAAATTCTGCTGGTCTTTCTATAACTTCAATACCTTCTACTATTTCTCCAGTATCTTCAAAGACTACATTATTTCCAACTACCTTAGTTTTCTTCTTCAACTCTCCCCATTTAGCTTGTTTCTTTACTTCTATATATTCCTTCATGCCATTATTCTCTAGCCATAGAGTTAATTTATCATTGTCACGTTTGAATTCAGGAGCTCTAAACTTCTTCACTAACTCTCCACTAGGTAATCTATATTTCATCATTGTCTTAGTCTTCTTCATCTGCTTTTCATCTAATGTTTCAAAGTACTCCGCAAGCTTACTGTCTCTTATCTCAATTATTGCTTCTTCCTCTTTTATCACCTTGTCCAACTTCTCCTGGTAAAAAGCTATCTTATTCTCTAGTTGTATTCTTAATCTTCTAACTTCTGCTAATTTCTCTTGATGTAACTCAATCCACCAATCAGCCTCTTCATCATTCTTGATCTTCCATTCTTCCTTTTCCTCTTCCTGGATCTCCAGGGCCTCATTTAAAATATCCATCATCAAGTTTTCCATTACATATTCCCCCTTAAACTTGCAAGTTCTAAAGCTAACTCTGTCATTCTCTCCATTACCTTTTCTAATTCCTTCTCAGCTTGCTTTCCTTGATTTACTACTCTTTCTAGTTCAACAATTTTTTCTGCAGCATACTTCATTTCATTTACAATCTCTAATCTAGGCCTTTTTGTATAGTTAACATAAATACCAATAGTCTTATCCATTTTCATGCTCCTTTCATCTTTAAATGTGATATAATTAAGTAAACGATATATTTTTTAGACTATGGACCTTCTTAGCTGACTGTCTGAGAGGTCCTTTTTTCTTCTCCAATAGGTGGGAATAGGGTCCCTGCTAAATTAAATTCCACCATGCAGCTTGTACAAAAATATGTTCTTTGAACCTTCTTACCAATAAATGAATTTATTGCTCCTACGTTTCTTTTTTGTCCACATAAAGGACATGTAGGAATTTTCTTAATTCTCATGTTTATCCCCTCCCCCCATCACTTTGAAAATACTACAGATAAAGCTGCTCCGGCCATTTCAAATATCTCTTTTGTTACTTCTCTCCATGTTTGCTTTTCATGTTCCTCTATTATTCCATCACAAGCAATTTTGATCATGTTATTCTTTATTTCATCTACATCGCTTGACTCTTTCTGCAATACTAAAACTGACTTTGCTAAATCATCTATGCTAATTGGAGGTAATACCTTTTTACCTAATTCGCTTGATTGTCTTAAATGCTCATATCCTAACCATCTTGCTCCATATATTTCTACCATCTTGCATACTACATCATCTGGTGGAATAGTTTTCCCTTGTTCATAGTCACTTAAGGATCTTGGGCTAACATGTAGAATTTCAGCTGCTTGTTCTTGCGTATATCCAGCAGATTTTCTAGCTGTTTTGTATATATTCATACATCTTCTCTTCATTCAACCTCCCCCTTTTAAACGTTATAATTTAATTAACAATTAAGCTGATTTTTTGCATTCTTTCATTATCCTCTCTACCTTCGCCAATTCTTCCTGCAAGCGTGAAGGTAAATCTTTAGCCTTACATATAACGGTTAATAACCTAATCTGTTTCATCCTTTCCTTTCCCTCCTTTCTCTTTATTTGCCATCTCTGCTTTTCTTATTGCTTGTCCTATCGTAGTGAAAAATATTTTCTGTTGCTCTTCAGCTCTTTCACTCCAGGTAACTTCTATTTTTTCTATCATTAATGTAGGTAATTTAGCTATTATAATCATCTCCCTTCTATTTGTCCCCTTTCATGCCGTATGGTAAAATTTACATGAAAGGGGGTGAACAAATTGGATTTAAATCTTTCTGACATCGATAGAGTTATCGAAATTACATCAAATGGCTACTCAAGTGTCTCAGGGTCTATAGCAACTGATAAAGTTAATAAGTTGTTAAGTAGAGGCTGGAAATTGCTAAAAATTTATACTACTTGCTATGATCACGACATTGCTCCACAACAACAAACCATTCATTATGTTTTAGGTATTACTAAAGAAAACTATGAAAAATTAAATAAGGAAGAGACTGAAAAAATAGAAGATCCTTATCCCGATTATGGTTGGTAATTAGTCTAGTTCTAATCTCCCCATCGAAAAAACTGTCTTGTCAGAGGTAGACACGACTCCTATGAGTATCCAATTTTCATTTATGAGTCTGTTTACCTCTCCAAAATCATTTAAGATTTCCTTCACCTCCTTTACATATGGAAATAATTTTGGTATACCATTCATACATTTTTCCACTCTTCTCACCTCCTCCTGAACCACTAGGCTGTTCGGTCTTTACTTGTTAACCGATTGGTAAGCTTGTTTTCAAAAAAAATTTCATTTACTGATTCCAGAGACATATCTAGAATTTCTGCCAATCTTAATATTTCATCACGAGTAAATTCAACAAGTCCTAATTCTTTTCTATTATACGTTTTTATTGCCATTCCAAGCTTTTCAGAAATTTGCTTTTGAGTTAATCCATTTTCAACTCTTAATCCTTTTAATTTCTTGCTATCCACTGTATCCCTCCTTTATTAACCACTTGGTTAATTCTATATTAATATACCATTTGGTTAATGTCAAGAGTGAAATTATAATATTGGTTATTTTTTTTGGCTTTTTTTAAACATGTATTATAATATTGGTTAATAGGAGGTTTTAACCATGGATATCTTTATTAAAAGGCTTCAGATGTTGCTAGATGAAAATAATATGAGTCAAAAAGAACTTGCTAATAAAGTAGGAGTTACCGAAGTAACTATATCTAGATATATAACTGGTGAAAGGAAACCTAGAATTGATATAGCAAGTAAAATTGCTGAAGTATTAGGTACTCACACTGATTATTTAATGGGTAAATCTGATATTAAAACCCCATATAAAAAAACACCAGACAATCAAATTATAAAAGATAACGATGATGAAATTGAACTTACCCCCGATGAAATAGAACTTCTAAAAAAAATAAAATCAGATCCGGACCTTTCTATACTATTCCATGATCTCAAGTCAGCTCCTAAAAAGAAAATAAAACAACTACTTAAAACATGGGAATTTATTAATGAGCAATTTGAGGAGATGGAGAAAGAATTAGATGATGAGGATTAATAATAAATTATAAAAATATGGGGGGATATACTAATGAAAGAATTTATATATTTGAACACCGATTATATTAATTCTTTTTTAGCTCAAATATATAATGGTATCCCTTCTTCTACAGAAAATGAAACTAGTAACTCTATTGAAAAAACCAAAAGTGAGCATACTACATATAAAACTCATACAAAAAACTATACTTTAGGAATTCCAAACGTCTTGGCTGTTACCAGAGAAGTACAACCAAATAAATACGAGGAAATAAATCAACTTTCAAATACTTCATTTGGTAGAGAAATGATAACTAAAATATTGCATGACAATAGCTATGATATGTTTTTGAAAAATATTGATCCAGAAAAATATACTCTTATAGAAGATTATATGAGAATATATGATCTAACAGCTATTGTCGATGTAATGGAACAAGACTTTCTGGACGTATATAAATACTATATTCCATCTACGGAAGATATGTTAGATTCTTTAAATAGAAGTCAGAGAAGAGATCCTAAGGTCAAAAAAGAAGCTAAAAAAATTGAAAAGCAAAACAAAGACGAATTAAGAAGTATTCTGTTTGGAATTAAAGCAACAAAATTATTATCTAAAGTATTCCCTTCTGATGTATATGTATATGTTCAAAATTATTTTATACCATTTAAAAGGAAATTTTTCCGTGAAGAAATTTCCTCTATTAATTACATATACACATCTAAAACAAAAATAATGGGAAGAATTACTGGTACTATTGGAAATGTGTTGAAACCTAAAGATAATAATGAATTCAGTGTTGCTGTTAGTAGTTTATATGATATAGGACTACAAGGTTTGAAATTGCTAGGAATAAGTGAAAATGCAAATATATTAATTCCTATTTCTTGGTACAGTGAATAGAATTTCTTATTCTCTTCATTGCTTTTTTTGAATTCTCAATATCTCTTAAAAATTCTGTGTCAAAATTGTTAAAAATTGAGTTTGGCTTATGTTCTTGTTTTTTTATTTCATTATCTATTTCTTCTATTTGTTGTAGGCACTTTTTTATTATATTAGTTATTAAGTCAGACATTATGTTCCTCCTTTTATCAATTTATTTCTTAATTACATTATATACTAAGTAAAAAAAATTCATAAGAAAACAATAATTATTGAATTCCATAAATTTTAAACATTTCTAATAGCTTAAAATTAATTATTAATAATGCTTATACCCAAAGGATGATGTCAGATGTTACTAGGTGAGATAATTCCTAAACAACAAACTAACTACTTAGAAGAAAAAGCAAATTCAATTTTAAGAAATAATTATATCGAACATCCTTTTGAGATAGATATAGAAACAATTATTGATATAAATTACAGAAATATAAGAGTAATTTACACTAATCAAGATAGCAAAGCAATTATAAAAAGAAATATGGCAGTAATTATTGTTGATAATAGGCTTGAATATAGAAAGCAGCGTGAGGTATTAGCTGAAGAATTCTGCCACGTGTTATTACATTGTGGTAATCAAATAAATTATAAACATAATATTATTTTGGACAAGCAAGAGGAACAGGCTAAAAGAATGTCAGCTTATCTTCTTTGTCCTCTATACATGCTTAAAACAATATCAGTTCCTTCGGATACATATTATACAATTAGCGAATTAGCTGATATTTTTAATGTTACATATGAATTTATGAAATACCGATTAAGCCTTATATGGGGTCAAGATCTGAACTTAATAGCAGTACACAACGGAGAATTCTATGGATATAGTGCTATAGAATAATTTTTTAACCTTTGTATAGGAAATAAATGGATATATATTTTGTAAGGTATGTAAGCCAAAAAACTAGTCTGACAGATAGGACCTGGATATATTGGCCTAGGCCCTTTTTATAAAAATCAAATGGAAAGGAGATATACATGAGTACTGAAAAATATAACAATTTGCGAGATGAATTAACAAAAAAAAGAGGTGAAATCTATACTGCCCAACTTACAATGTCTGTAGGTGAACTTATCAATTTATATAAAGATGGTGAAATTGAGCTAGAACCTGCTTTTCAAAGACTTTTTAGATGGAGCACTATTCAGGAAACTAATTTTATTGAATCAATATTGCTAGGATATCCTATACCTCCAATATTTGTGCTACAACGTAAAGACGGAATTTGGGATGTTATAGATGGTGTTCAACGATTATCTACAATATATCATTTTGTTGGAATTTTAAAAACTAATGATGGCAAAATAAAAGAGCCATTAAAACTAGAGTCTGCTGATATCTTGACTCATTTAGAAGGTAAATATTATTCTGAAGAGCAAGGAGAACCATGCTTTGATCCTCCAACAAGAATAGATTTTAAACGTGCTTCAATTTCTGTACTAATATTAAAAGCTGAAAGTGACCCTAAGTCTAAGTTTGAACTCTTTAAAAGATTAAACACTGGAGGTTCACATTTGAGTAATCAAGAAATAAGAAATTCTATGATTTTAATGTATAATGAAAAAGTTTATAATGCTATGGAAGAATTCTGCAAACAAGAACATGTTAAAAAGATGTTTAATTTACCAGAATCATATTCAAAAGAACGTATGGATATGGATATTGTAACCAGATTTTTAGTTATGAGGAATTATGAAAATCTAGAAGAGGTTTCTAACAATATAGATATTAATGTTTTTCTAGATAAAGCAATAGAACAAATTATAACAAAAGATGATTTTGATATAAACAAAGAATTACAAGTTTTTGATAAACTAATTCGCTTTTTGAGCATATACCTTCAAGAAGACTATGGTTTTAGAGTATATGATCACCAAAAAGACCAATTTGTACAAGCTTTCAACTGGTTTGTGTTCGAAGTCTTGATTTGGGGATGCGCAGTTTTAAACGATGTTAATTCATTAAGTAAAAATGCGGAATTTTACGTTGAAAGAATAAAAAGACTTGAAAGTGTAGGTGTTTATAAGCAAAAAGTTGGAAAGTCAAATATAAGACCCATTGAAAGAATTAAAGATGCAAAAGAGGAAGCGAAGGTGATATTTTGTAATGACCAATAATACTAACAATAATTTAGAATCTTATATAGATAGTGTAGAAAAAGAGTCTAGTATAAGAAAAAAACAATTAACTTATTTAAAAGATATACTGGATAGAATTGAAGATAATACTTATAAAGTTACATTTATGAAAATAACAGTACCTGAATTATACGCACAGTTTGAAGGTTTTTTTAAATTCATATTTTTAACAACTATCGAGTACATTAAAGGATTAGATATTTCTAATAACAAGCTAAATATAAAATATATTATTTTTCCCCTATTAACGCATTTAACCTCCGAAATAACTAATCAAAAAACTAAAGCTGAAAAGATGATTACTATTTTTGATGACGCATTTAATAACAACAAAGGATTTTTGAATATTTGTAACTTAGAAGAATATATTCTAAATCTAGATTCAACTAAACATACATTAAGCATACTAGGAATTAATAGTTATAGAATTCCAATGAGGGGACTTGATTTGTTGTATAAGCGTAGATGTGAAATAGCTCATGGTAATATTTCTGAAAACAATCCATTTTACATCTCTCCTGATTTGGATATAACTGATTATATTGTTAACGAAACATATAAATACTGGAAGCAACATTATGAATGTGTTGTATATGCAATAGATACTATATCTGAACTTTTTGTTGATTATATTTCATCAGAAGGATATATTACTGCATAGCTATAGACATATTTTCTTATCTATAGTAAAATAAATATGTAATTGTCATAAAAAGGAGCAGGACTTTAAAATGGATACTTTAATAAAACTAATTGAACAACAGCAAATTGAATACTCTAAAAAACAAAATAGAAAATATCTAAAGGATAATTCTCAATTTTTTACTCCTTATGATATTGCTTTAAAAATGATCAAAACAATAAATCTTAAAAAGTATTGCCATAATCAAGAACTGTATATCCTGGAACCTGCTGCTGGATTTGGAATTTTGATAGTATCTTTAATAAATAGTATCGTTAACCAAAATGATGTAACAATAAAAAAAATAATTGTTGACGCATATGAAATAGAAAAAAAAATATCTACAACTCTTGAAAGTAATTTGTCTTTACTAAAGTATATATTAAAAGATAATTACAATATTGATTTAGAGTACAGTGTAATTAATAAAAATTTCATATTAATTAATGAAAATGAATGGAAAGCAAAAGATAACATATCTAAATATGATATTATAATTTCTAATCCTCCGTTTGATAAAATAAATCAAACATCTGAAGAAGCTAAAGTTATGAAGGATATAATATATGGTCAACCTAATATATATTCTTTATTCATAGCTATGTCATTAAAGTTATTAAACAGTAACGGAACTTATGTAGTCCTTAGCCCTAGAAACTATTTAAATGGAACATATTCTATTAAGCTTAGGAAATTCATTTTTGAAAATTACAGTTTAACTCATCTGCATTCTTTTGATAATAGGAATATATTTAAGTTTGTTAATCAAGAAATAATAATATCTACATATATAAATAATCACAATTATAACGAGATTAAAATATCACATAATGGAAAATTCGAACTAACAACAAGCATAGAAAATATAATTTACGATAAAAATACATTTTCTATATTCGTACCAAACAGTGAATATAGTATTACTATACTAAGCAAATTTAAAAAGTTAAAATTCTATCTTACTGATTTAAATATAAAAGTTTCAGTTGGACCTATAGTACAATTCAGAAACAAAGCTTTTTTATCTAAAAATATATATTCAGACAACTTTGCACCACTACTCATAGCAAACGATATACAAGAAAATAATACAATACTTTATTACAATAGAGAAAATAACCCAAAAAGAATAACACATAACAAATCTATTAGTATTAAGGCTAAATATTTACTGCCAAATTCTAATTATTTATTACTTAGAAAAGTAACAGCAAAAGATGATAAAACTACTATAGTCGTATCAGTTTTAGAAAAAAACTTTCTAGATCATGATTTTGTAGGATTAGATAACAATTTATTATATTTTCACAAATTAAATAAATCTGAAAGCCTAACTTTGGAAGAATGCTATGGATTATTTTGCTTTATCAATTCTGGTTATTTTGAAGAATATTATTCATTAATTAATGGTACACATACTATAAATGTTAGTGATTTTAATAATATAAAATTTCCAGATTTAAATACAATTAAATTTATAGGAAATAAGATAATGGAGTTGAATAAATTTGATAAAGATACATGTTCTTATATTTTAGATGAATTTATATTCGATAAGTAAATATTATAAATACATTAAGCTACTTTCTAGTAGCTTTTTTTATTTAATTATTATAGACTTACACTTTAATTTGTCTATGTTATAATAATAAGCAAACATATGTTTTAAAGGGGGATTTTTCATGGAAGAAAGACAAATGAAAATAATCGATGGTTCTCCTACGGCTGCAATATATGCTAGAAAATCAAAAGCTACAGATAAAGGAGAATCTATAGAAAATCAGATTAGTAGATGTATTTCCTTATGTGAACTACGAGGATGGGGATATGTAGTCTTTCAAGATTATGATATATCTGGAGCTACATTAGAAAGACCAGACTTTGAAGAAATGATGAAAAGAATTCATAAAGGAGAATTTCAATACCTTGTATGCTATAAATTAGATAGGGTGTCTAGGTCTGTAAGTGATTTTTCAAATTTAATTAATGACCTAGATTCTATTGGTGTCGGTTTTATATCTATTAAAGAAAATTTTGATTTAACCACTCCAATGGGACGTGCCATGATGATGATCACTGCAGTCTTTGCTCAACTAGAACGTGAAACGATAGCTGAAAGAGTTAGAGATAACATGATTGACCGTGCCAAATTAGGCAAGTGGAACGGTGGTCCTGTTCCCTATGGCTTTGATGTAGAAAAAGATACTGTTGAGTATAAAGAGGGGACTAAAAAAGTTTCTAGACTAATTATCAATCAAGAGGAAGCATCCATAGTAAAAGAGTTTTATAAATGGTATCTAGAACCAGGAGGATCCATTAGGAACGTTGTTTCTAAAGCTAATGAATTAGGCTATAAAACTAAAAACGGAGCTCATTGGTCTCATAATCAAGTATCAAGAATCCTACAGAATCCTTTGTATTGCATTGCTGATACTGATAGCTATAACTACTTTAAAAATAATACTAAAGTAAACATTGTTGATGATAAAGAAGATTATAATGGCAAGAACGGTCTTATGTTTTACAATAGAAGGAAACCTCATAAGAAAACCACTCGTGAAAGAGATGAAAGTGAATGGATCCTTACTATAGGTGAACACGAAGGTATAATTCCTGGAGAAACTTTTGCAAGGGTACAATATAAACTCAGTAAAAATAAGAATAAAGCTCCTCGTTCTGGTCAGAGTGAAAGATCTCCTCTTGCTGGATTAGTTCGTTGTGGTCGTTGTGGTGCTGCTATGAGTGTATTTAGTTCTCCTAAAGATTCAAGCAATAAACAAAAGGGTTACTATCATTACTTTAGATGTATCACCAGAGAGCAAAAGGCTAAAATTTTATGCGATAATTCGAACGTAAGGGCCGATATTTTGGAAGATTTAGTATTGAGTCATATCGTAGATCTAATTAATAATAAAAATTCGTTACAAGCCATTTTAGAAGCTTCTAATAGAGATATAGAAGACAGAAGGATACCACTATTAGCTAAAAGAAATAAACTTCAGAATGAATTGGACAACCTAGATATAGAAATAAATAACTTAGTTAACGCTTTAAGCAAAAATATTCTGCCTGAATTGATAATTAAACGTAAATATAAAGAACTTGAAGCTAGGAAAATTGAATTAAGAAAGGAATTAGAAAAAGTTAATTTAGATTTAAATAGTAATTATAATGAATCCTATGATTTAGATACTGTGATAAAACATATAGAGAATTTCAAATACACCTATGAGTATTTAGACTTTGAAGAGAAAAAGAAACTTTTGAGAAGCATTGTAAAAGAAATAATTGTAGACAGAAATAAAGTTAAGCTGGTATTATACTTTTTGCCTGGTCAAGAATATAATACTCAAGCGGATTGCTCATGCATGGACATGG
>JAAROH010007976.1_pt1 | contig 20047 bp, 16 predicted proteins | sample 7248631 | NCBI WGS metagenome assembly JAAROH01 (sample SAMN09772309, study PRJNA484901) | compost metagenome | isolation source: Vermicomposting unit | place: India
TATTTCAGAGATACCCTATCTATCTTACATTACACAAAATTCTTGACGGTACCTTCAAAAAAAATGTTTTATCATCTATACCAACCTCTTTATAATCTTTCCAATTGGAAAATATACGGTTATGAAGCTTTTTTTCGGACTGAACAAGTAAATAACCCTGAACTTTTTTTTCTTTTGGCTAAAAAATATCAAAAATTATATGAACTAGATATATTATCTATTTTCCATGCAATAGCAACATATTGGAGAAAACGCAAAGGATTTGAGTCAAAGTTATTTATAAATATATTTCCATCAACCATAATCCATCCTGAATTCACCAGATTTCTAAACGAAGTAACGTCCATTTTCACATTTAAAACAAAAAATATCGTATTTGAAATTAATGAACAAGAAGAAATAACGGATTTTAGCCTTATAAAAAAAGCGATTTATTCGTTAAAAGAACAGGGCTTTCAAATCGCTCTTGACGATGTAGGAAAAGGATTTTATTCTCTGCGGCACCTTATAGAACTAGAACCGGATTTTATTAAATTAGACAAATACTTCTCCCATAACCTGTCGAATTGTGAAAAGAAACAAAACCTTATTAAATCTTTAATTGATTACTGTAACGAGGAAATCGTCTTAATATTAGAAGGGATCGAAAAAGCGGAGGACTTGGCCATCGCTAAGGTACTGCATGTACCAATAGTCCAGGGATATTTATTAGATAAACCTTCCATTTTATAACATTCTCTTATGATAAAAATGATGGACTTCCCTAACATTCTAAGAAAAAACACGGCCAAGCTCTCAATAAGCTTGGCCGTGTTTTTCTACTCGATTACATTTTTGCCAGCGCATCGCGCAGCAACTGGTTGACAAGTCCAGGGTTCGCTTTGCCTTTCGATGCCTTCATTACCTGACCAACCAGCGCACCGATAGCTTTTTCTTTGCCGGCTTTGAAGTCTGCCACCGCCTGTGGGTTGTTGGCGATCACTTCATCCACCATCTGCTTAATCGCGCCTTCGTCACTAATTTGCACAAGACCTTGTTCTTCGACGATTTTCTCCGGATCTTTACCGGTTTCCATCATTTCTCTGAACACTTTCTTCGCGATTTTCGTGCTAATCGTGCCTTTGTCAATCAGCTTAATCATTTGCCCCAGTTGCTCTGGAGTCATTTTAATGTCTTTCATTTCGGCTTCATTGGCATTCAAATAACCGATGACTTCGCCCATTATCCAGTTGGATACAGCTTTGGCGTCTACCCCCGTTTTCACGGCAGCGTCAAAGAAATCGGAAATGTCTTTAGACATTGTAATAACGCCAGCATCGTATTCCGGCAAGCTATATTCGGAAATATAACGGGCTTTGCGCGCATCCGGCAATTCCGGAATGGTAGCGCGAATTTGTTCTACCCATTCGCGGCTAATTTTTAATTTAATTAAATCCGGATCCGGAAAATAACGATAGTCGTGCGCTTCTTCCTTACCGCGCATGGAAACGGTACGGCCTTTTGCCTCGTCCCAGCGGCGCGTCTCTTGTACAACTTCGCCGCCATCGCGCAAAATTTCGGCCTGACGCATTTCTTCATATTCCAAGCCGCGCTGCACATTGCGGAATGAGTTAACATTCTTTAGTTCAGTGCGGGTGCCAAACTCTTTTTGTCCAACCGGACGAAGGCTGATATTGGCATCACAGCGCAGCGAGCCTTCTTCCATTTTTACGTCGGAAACCTCGCAATACTGCATGATCGCCTTCAATTTCTCCAAGTATGCACGCGCTTCTTCCGGTGAACGCAAGTCCGGCTCGGATACGATCTCGACAAGCGGCGTACCCACACGATTATAATCCACGAGAGAGGCATAGCCGCTTTCTGCGTGTACAAGTTTGCCCGCGTCCTCTTCCAAATGCAGACGAGTAATACCAATACGTTTCGTTTGTCCGTTTACTTCAATATCAATCCAGCCATTCTTGCCGATCGGCTGGTCATATTGTGAAATTTGATACGCTTTCGGCAAATCCGGATAGAAGTAGTTTTTACGATCGAATTTGCTTTCTTCGGAGATTTCACAGTTCAGCGCAAGCGCCGCTTTCATCGCGAATTCTACCGCTTTTTTGTTCAGAACCGGGAGAACACCCGGATGACCGAGACAAATCGGACATGTATGCGTGTTCGGCGGCGCTCCAAATTCAGTGGAACAGCCGCAGAAAATTTTCGACTTGGTTGATAACTCAACATGAACTTCAAGCCCGATGACCGTTTCAAATTCTTTCGCCATTCCTTATGTACCCCCTTTACAGCTCAGGACGAGCCTTATGATGTTCCGTATTTTGCTCGTAGGCATGCGCGACGCGTAAAATCGTCGCCTCATCGAACGCTTTGCCGATAATCTGCAACCCAACAGGCAGGCCGTTGCTCGCAAAACCGCAGGGCACACTAATTGCCGGGATTCCGGCCAGATTTACAGGAATGGTACAAATATCCTCCAGGTACATTGTGAGTGGGTCGCCCACTTTCTCGCCGATTTTGAACGCGGTTGTCGGCGCAGTTGGCCCGATGATCACATCATATTTTTCAAATACACTGTCGAAATCCTGCTTAATAAGCGTGCGCACCTGTTGCGCCTTTTTGTAATATGCATCATAGTAACCGGAGCTGAGCGCATAGGTGCCGAGCATAATACGACGCTTTACTTCCGGCCCTAATCCCCGACTGCGCGTTTCGCGATACATCTCAATCAGATTCTCCGCATTGTCCGCACGCACGCCGTAACGTACACCATCATAACGAGCAAGGTTGGAGGATGCTTCGGAAGGCGCAATAATATAATATGTCGGTACAGCATACTCAGTATGCGGTAGCATAACTTCTTCGACAATGGCGCCGAGTCGTTCCAGCACTTTCAACGCTTCCGTAACTTTTTGTTTTACTTCTGGATCAATTCCTTCCCCCATCAATTCTTTCGGCACGCCAACGCGCAAGCCTTGAATTTCACCTGTCAACGCCGAAATATAGTCCGGAATTTCCACATCAGCGGACGTAGAATCAAACGGATCGTGCGCTGCAATCGCCTGCAAAACATACGCAGCGTCTTCAACATTTTTTGTGATCGGTCCGATTTGATCAAGCGAAGACGCAAATGCCACGAGACCGAAACGGGATACGAGACCATATGTCGGCTTCAATCCTACTACGCCACAGTAAGCCGCAGGCTGGCGAATCGATCCTCCCGTGTCGGACCCCAGCGAGAAGTATACCTGTCCAGCCGCAACAGAAGCTGCTGAACCACCGCTGGAGCCACCCGGTACATATTCCAGATTCCACGGATTATATGTGTTGTGAAAACCAGAGTTTTCCGTAGAACCACCCATCGCAAACTCATCCATGTTCAACTTTCCGATCATCACAGACTGCGCCGCATGCAAACGATCCATCACACTGGCATTGTAAATCGGGCTATAGTTAGCCAAAAGCTTACTGGCGCATGTTGTTGTTACGTTCTTCGTTACAATATTGTCTTTAATCCCCGCAGGCAGACCAAAAAGCAATCCCTTCTCCTCGCCGCGGGATTGCTGCTCGTCCAACTCCTTGGCGCGGGCACGCGCATTTTCTTCATCAAGTAAGATAAAAGCTCTCACTTTATCTTCCGTCCGGCCAATGCGCTCAAATGATGCATTCACCAAATCTGAAACTGTAAGCTCCCCTTTATCTATTTCACTATGTATTTCTGTTAGCTTTTTATCAAATAAAGACACGTGGATGTCCTCCTTTCTTATTCAATAACAGCCGGCACTTTGAACTGTCCATCTTCTTCGTCCGGCGCATTGCGCAAAGCTTCCTCGCGCTCAAGGGACGGGCGTACTTCATCGTCGCGCATCACATTATAGACATCAAGTACATGGCTTGTCGGAGGCACGTTTGTCGTATCTAGTTCGTTCAGTTTACCTGCAAATTCAAGAATACTGTTTAATTGTTCTGTATATTTCACCGCTTCCTCTTCCGTAAGATTTAAGCGGGCCAGTTTCGCTACATATTCCACTTCGTTCCGCGAAATCGCGCTCATGTTTCCACCTCCTAATTCTGCTGGCTCTCTCCCGCCTTATGTGCTCATCTAAGGTAGGCAAACCTAGATAAAATCATACCAGAGAAACTATAGAGCCGCAACCAACCGTCCACATGAGCGCTTTACAAAACCGTTGAACCCCTCATATTTCCAGTCTCAATCCTATTTATGAAAATCATTCTTTCACAAGAAAAAATATAGTTAGATTGTAATAAATAATCCGATAAATATACTGTAAAAACACTTCTTAAGAAAGGAGTAGGCGCAAAAAATGAGATTTCGGAGCATCAAAACACGAATACTGGTTTCACTTCTTCCCACTTTTATCATCGTATTGTTATTCATCACATTATTTACCTATTTTTATAGCAAATCATTAATCAATGGGCAAATCGAAACCAATATGCATCAGCAGTTACAAAGCATTACAAACAAAATCGAGAAAGACTTAATCACGCACAAAAAAATGCCTGAATTAGTAGCCCGTACCGCTGAATTTTCCGCTTTATCCTATACGAAGGAACAATACAGCGCCATATTAAAAAATGCGCTAGGCACTAACAAGGAGACCCTTGGAATGGGAATCTTCTTTGAACCTTATAAATACAAACCTGACGTTAAATACTTTTCTTTATATGCTCACCGTAAAGGCGATAACATCGAGATTACGGAGGAATTTAACAATCCAGAATATGATTATCCAAACACTGATTGGTATCAGACTGGAAAAAACAGCAAGCAACCAGCGGTCTATACCGATCCATATTTTGATACTGTAATCAATACTTCCGTGGTAACCGTCAGTGTACCCTTTTACAGCCAACAACGTGAGTTTTTGGGTATTATCACATGCGACATCGACTTAGCCAGCTTGCAGAAAATGATAAACTCAACCAAAGTCGGGGATACAGGACGCGCGTTTCTGCTTGACAGCAAAGGAACGTATCTGGCGGATGCCGACAAAAATAAAATGATGAAAGTCAACATTAAAAACGATCCGAACTCCTCACTTGCTCAGACGTCATCTCATTTATTAAGCGGGAACGACGGAATGGTTACATATAACGATAAACAAGGTGTTAACCGAATCTACTACAAGAGGATTCCGGAGAACAATTGGGTACTTGCTCTAATTATCCCAGAAGAAGAGCTACTTGCCCCTGTCCATTCTCTTGTAAATGCGCTGATCTTGACAACTGTTATTGCGATCGCTATCACCATCGCGATTATCCTTTTATACAGTCGCTATATTACCAACAATATTGAGCGGGTCAATCAATTGTCCGCAGCGATGTCCGACGGCGATTTTACGCAGAACATCGAGGTCAAAACAGAGGACGAATTCGGGCAAATGTTCCGCAATTTCAACATTATGACGCGGACGCTCAAAGACATGATGGGACAAATTGCTTCCCATACTCATCAAGTGGCCTCTACTTCTGAACAATTGACGGCCGGCTCCGAACAGACAAGCAAAGCGACAGAACAAATTACGGAGTCCATGATGGAAGTAGCCAGCGGCACTGACCAGCAAGTATCGATAGTAGAAGATGCAAAAAAAGTAGTATCTGAAATCTCAGAAAGTATGACCAGTATCATGCGCGAAATTCAACAGGTAAACGAGCGTGCAAGGATAGCGGCGGAAAAAGCAGAGAACGGCAATCACAACGCAAAAGAAATTACGGAACAAATCAATAACATTCATCAGCGTGTAGAAAAACTGGCACAGGCCATACGCGCGCTCGGAGAGAAATCTAAGGAAATTACTCATATCGTATCCTTGATTACCTCTATTTCCGAGCAAACGAATCTTCTGGCTTTAAACGCGGCGATCGAAGCAGCGCGGGCTGGAGAGCACGGAAGAGGATTCTCTATTGTAGCGGACGAAGTGCGCAAGCTTGCTGAACAATCCGCTCAATCAGCCGGCCAAATCGGACATTTGATTGCCGAAATCCAGCATGAAACCCACCAGGCGATTGAAATGATGAACGAAGCAAACGCGGAAGTTGAACAGGGAATGGTAATGGTGGACAGCGCTTCGCAGTCATTTGAAGATATCCTGAAGGCTGCTGAAGACGTATTTGCACATGCAAAGGAAGTAAATACGATCGTAGAACAAATCAATACCGAAAAAGAGAACATGACGGAGGCAGTAAGCAAAATTGCTCTCATTTCTGAACAAACAGCCGAGCTTACCCAAAGCGTGGCGGCGGCCGCGGAAGAGCAAAATGCTTCCATGGAAGAGATCGCTTCAGCCTCCCATACGCTTACGAAAATGGCAGAGGAACTGCATGATTTAATGAGCAAATTCAAGGTATAATAAAGCAGGCAGGGATTTTTTCCCTGCCCTTTTCTTTTCTTCAATCCCTCGAGATAAATCAACGATTTTGCGTACTTTCACCATGTGCAACCGCCTCTTGTTCCACTTTTTTCTGCAGCGCAAGATGCGTAATAAATTCAAAGATGACATTCGAAGCCGCGTTGGCCGTAATCTGTCCATGATCAAACGATGGAAGCACTTCTACCAGATCAAACGCGACAAAATTCAATCCTTCCAACCCCCGTACCAATTGAAGCGCCTCCGTCGTTGTTGCTCCGGCTACTTCCGGCGTTCCTGTTCCCGGCGCGTATGCCGGGTCAATGAAATCAATGTCAAACGATAAGAAAAGCGGGCCGTGTCCCGCACGTTTGCGGATGCGTTCGATGACTGCTGGAATGCCCATCTCTTGCACTTCATGCATTTCTACAACATCGAAGCCCATGTTGCGCGCATCGTCCAAATCTTCCGGCGCATAAAGCCCACCACGCATACCGACCTGAATACAGCGATTCATATCAAGCAAACCTTCCTCATATGCGCGCCGGAATGGTGTGCCATGATTGTATTTCTTTCCGAAATAAGAATCCCATGTGTCGCTATGCGCATCAAAATGCACCAGGCCGACAGGTCCATACGCTTTAGCAACCGCGCGCAATTCAGCAAGCGTAATAGAATGATCCCCGCCAATTGTAATCGGCACGACGCCTTTTTCAAGAATCGGCAACAAGCCTTCTTCAATCTTTTTATAAGATTCCTCGATGTATCCTGGTACGACCGGCAGATCTCCATAGTCGACGCCAGATAAATAATCGAATACATTGATTTTCCTCACTGGATTATATGGACGTAATAAAATAGAAAAGTCACGCACAGCCCCAGGGCCAAAACGTGCTCCAGCCCGGAATGAAGCACCCGTGTCAAACGGCGCGCCAAGCACAACGAAATCCACGTCTTCTGTCGTTTGAACATAAGGCAGACGCATAAACGTACGCACGCCGCAAAAACGTGGAGATTCGAATGAATTTGCCGGTTCATATTTTTTTGTCATGACGTATCCCCTCCAGCTTTCTTATGCATATGTTCACATCTTCGCTTTATTCTCATAAGCAAATCTCATACCAACTATATATTTCCTTGTAAAAACCGGGGATACGTCAAATTCCTCTCCCAATCTTCCTTGCGTTTGATTCATTTTTGAATAGACGTGCCCTTATCCCTTATTTTTCTATACTTCTGCAACCGACGTACGACGGATGGCTGACTGATTCCCAACCGCTTCGCCATTTCATGCGTAGTCCGACATTCTTTGTACGCCTGCATAATTATCTTCTCTTCCACTTCTTCGAGAATATCTTTCAGCTTACGAGCAGGAAAAGATACTGGGATTTCTGCCGCCTCCGCTTCCTTACGCAATGCCTCCGGAAGATGCTCAATTGAAATCACGGGCTCCTCTGTTGTCACCACCAACCGTTCTATCACGTTTTCCACTTCGCGTACATTGCCGGGCCAGCCATAATTCAGCAACGCTTGAACAGCCGATTCATCCACCCTTTTTTCCAATCCGTATTTTTTAGAAAACTTCGCAAGAAAAATACGAATAAGCGGGAGAATGTCTTCCGGCCGTTGACGCAGTGGCGCAATTTCAATCGGTATAACATTCAGCCGAAAGTACAAATCTTGCCGGAATTTCCCTTCGCGTACCATCTCCGCTAAGTCCCGATTCGTGGCAGCAATCAGACGAAAGTCAACTTGCTTTGAGCGTGTGTCGCCTACAGGTGTAATTTTTTTCTCCTGGATGACCTTGAGCAACTTCGCCTGCAACGCGAGCGGCATCTCTCCTATTTCATCCAGAAACAACGTGCCTTTGTCAGCCAATTCAATAATACCAGGCTTTCCGCTCTTGCTGGCGCCGGTAAATGAGCCGGAAGCATAACCGAACAATTCTGATTCCAAAAGCCCTTCTGGAATCGCACCACAATTTATTTCGATAAAAGGCTGTGCTTTACGCTCGCTTTTTCTGTGAATCGCTTTAGCAATCACGTTTTTGCCAACTCCAGATTCCCCAAGCAGCAATACAGTCGTATCCACCTTAGCAACACGTTGCACAAGTGTAATGACGCGTTTCATCTGTGGACTTTCAGCAATGACGCCGGGGATGCGTGTTTCCTTTTCGCGCAATTCTTCAAGTTCGCTTTCATAACGCTTAACTTGCTCCGTCAACTTCTCAAAGCTTTCCTTTAGCGCCATAATTTCAGTCATATCGTGAGAATAGCTGACAACACGCACAAGCTGTTTTTGTTTATCAAACACCGGATAACCAGTAGCCATAACAACTTTACCTGTTTTCGTATGCTGAATAAGCTGCTGTTTTTGTTTTGTTTCCAGTACACGCCGGGTAACAGAAGGACTGAAAATTCCTACCTTCTCCAATTGTTCCGTGCTCTTTCCATACAACTCTTCCGGTGCAATGCCGTATATTTCACGACAATTATCGCTAACTCGTAATATATTTCCTTCTCCGTCCGCAATGACAATATTATCTGTCGATGTCTCGATAATGGCTTTTAGTTCCATCAAAACATCATCCAGCTTCTCTTTGTTCTCTCGCATCTATCCATCACTTCCTCAAAACACTCATAAAACATTGTGCCTTTATTATATTATATTTACACATTCCGACGAATTGATTTAATCATGAATTACTATCAATCATTTTTATTCAAAAATGAATTAAAACAAGCCAAAGTAAATGAAGCAAATACAAAAGGGCTCTATTTCCTAAAGGAACAGAGCCCTTTCATCATTTCCTCTATTTTATCCACTCAAGGAATGTCTTTTCATCAATCACTTGAATCCCTAGCTCATTCGCTTTCCCCAGTTTGGAACCGGCCGCCTCCCCGGCGACAACAAGGTCCGTCCTCTTGCTGACACTGCCGGATACTTTTCCACCGCGCGCCTCGATCATATGCTGTGCCTCTTTACGTGTCACGCTGGCAAGCGTGCCCGTCAGCACGACCGTTTTGCCCGCAAACGGCGAATCAGCGTCCACTTCTTCCGGACGCAGGCCCTTATATTCCATATTCACTCCCGCCTCACGCAGGCGTTCAATTGTCTCTACCACTTCCGGCTTGGCAAAATACTTTACAATGCTTTCCGCCATTTTTGTCCCGATTTCATGAACGGTGACAATCTCTTCTTCGGTCGCATTCTGCAACGCTTCCATTGTGCCAAAGTGCTGTGCCAGCAAGCGGGCGGCTTTTTCACCGACGAAACGAATACCTAAGCCAAATAACAAACGCTCCAAAGAATTATTTTTGCTCGCTTCGATAGCATTTAACATATTATCGACCGATTTTTCACCCATCCGCTCTAGCTTCAGCAACTCTTCACGATCCAGATAATAAAGATCGGCCACGCTTCGCACCAATCCTTTTTCATAAAGCTGGGTCACGACTTTCTCACCGACACCGTCAATATTCATCGCATTACGAGATACAAAATGGATAATCCCCTCGCGGATTTGCGCCGGACACTGCGGGTTAATACAGCGAAGTGCCACTTCTTCATCAAGGCGCACCAGTTCGCTATCACATGCCGGGCAATGCGTCGGCATATGGTACGGCTGCTCATCTCCAGTCCGCTTATCGACTTTAACCTCCACAATTTCAGGAATAATATCGCCCGCTTTTTTTACGACAACATGATCGCCAATCATAATGCCTTTCTCGCGAATAATATCTTCATTATGAAGGGAAGCTCGCTGTACTGTTGTTCCAGCAAGCTGCACCGGATCAAGAATGGCCGTCGGCGTTATCGCACCCGTACGCCCGACAGTGACTTCGATGTCACGCAGAATCGTAATCGCTTCTTCTGCCGGAAACTTGTACGCGATCGCCCAGCGCGGACTTTTCGCCGTATGGCCCAGCTCCTCTTGATAGGCGAGGCGATCCACTTTAACAACCATTCCATCAATGTCATATGGAAGTTCGCCTCGCTTCTCAGTCCAGCCTTCGATAAAAGAAATGACCTCCTCAATCCCTTCACAAACACGGCGCTCAGGATTCACTTTAAATCCAAGTTCCTCCAGCATGGAAAGCGAGCCGCTGTGAGTATCTACCGGCAATGTGTCTTCTCCTACCACCGAGTAGAGGAAAATATCGAGCGAACGGGATGCAGCAATCTTCGGATCCAACTGGCGCAAAGAACCGGCTGCCGCGTTGCGCGGGTTGGCGAACAATAGCTCTTCACGCATGGCGCGTTCTTTGTTCAAACGTTCAAATGCGCGACGCGGCATGAACGCCTCACCGCGAACTTCGATAGTAAGCGGCTTTTTTAACACAAGCGGCAGCGAGCGAATGGTGCGCAGATTCTGTGTAATGTCTTCGCCTGTCCGCCCGTCGCCGCGCGTTGCGCCGCGCACGAAACGTCCGTTTTCATAGCGGAGCGACACGGCCAACCCGTCGATTTTCAACTCGCATATATAGCCAATCGGCCCCTCTACGCCCAGCCCTTGGCGGACGCGGCGATCAAAATCGCGCAAGTCCTGTTCATCAAACGCATTGCTGAGACTAAGCATAGGAATGCTATGTTCCACTTTTTCGAAGGATTCGAGCGGAGCACCGCCCACCCGCTGTGTTGGAGAGTCAGGTGTTAAAAGCTCGGGAAATTCTGTTTCAATATGAATTAACTCCTGCATCAACTGATCGTACTCATAGTCAGAGATTTGCGGGTTATCTTTCACATAATAATAATAATTATGCTGTTCGATGATTTTGCGCAGCTCTTTTACTCGTTGAATCGCTTCATTTCGATCCATACACTTTCCCTCTCTTAAAAATAATAAATTTTCCTCACACCTTCTCAATCGGCGCAAACTTAGCCAGCAACTTTTTCAAACCGATCGGATTTGGAAACGCGATGGTCAATTCCAGATCCTGGCCGCTTCCTTTCGTAGATACCACTGTGCCGATCCCCCATTTGCTGTGTTGGACTTTATCTCCAGCTTTCCAGTCAAGCGTCACATTGACGCTGCGCTCCGCTTGCACTGTTCCGTTCTGTGACTGCACACGCATCGGGACAACGCCATGCCGCTGCGGCTGTGCCGACCGATGATCCGTCCGGCCATAGCGGGAAGCTATCCGTTCCTGCACCATGCCCTCCATCTGCAACAAATGTTCCGGAATTTCTTCAATAAAACGGGAGGGCGCATTCATTTTCGTTTGACCATATAATGTACGCATAAGCGCCCGCGTCAAAAACAATTCTTCCTCCGCACGCGTAATACCTACGTACGCGAGACGACGTTCTTCTTCCATTTCTGCTTCTTCCAACAGCGCACGCGAATGCGGAAAAATCCCTTCTTCCATGCCAACGAGGAACACAATTGGAAATTCCAATCCTTTCGCGCTATGTAATGTCATCATGACAACGGCATTGCCGCGGTCTTCTTCCGTTTCGTCCAGCCTGTCAATATCCGCTACCAGAGCCAAATCGGTCAGAAATGCGACAAGTGATTTATCGTCGTTTGTCCGCTCGAATTCCATGGTAACAGACAAGAATTCGTCAATGTTTTCGAGCCGGCTGCGCGCTTCAAGCGTACCTTCCCGGATAAGCTCTTCGCGATACTCCGTACGTTTGAGCACTTCTTCCACAAGCTCGGTTACGCTTAAAAACTCCTGCATGCTTTCCAATTCCGCAATCAGACGGGAGAATTTCGTCACTGCGTCAGCCAAACGCGCACTTAATCCGACTTGTTCCACTTCCTGAATCGCCCTGTACATCGAAATTCCCTGTTGCGCCGCATATGCCGCGATTTTCTCAACCGTTCCCGCACCAATGCCACGTTTAGGTACATTGATAATACGAGTAAGGCTTAAATCATCATCCGGATTGGAAATAACGCGCAAGTAAGCAAGCATATCCTTGATTTCTTTGCGATCATAGAACTTTGTGCCGCCGACAATATTGTACGGAATGCCTGACTTTACGAACACTTCCTCAATCACGCGGGACTGGGCATTCGTTCGATATAAAATTGCGATATTACGGTACTGACGGCCGCGGCGGACTGCTTTTTGGATTTCTTCAACAATATAATAAGCTTCCGAATGCTCGCTATCTGCCGTATAGTAGCGGATGGGAGCGCCTTCCGGATTCTCGGTCCACAGGTTTTTCGGTTTCCGTCCTATATTGTTACTGATGACTTTGTTGGCGGCCTCTAGAATTTTCTTGGTAGAACGATAATTTTGCTCCAACAGGATGGTACGCGCGTTCGGGTAGTCTTTTTCAAAATTCAGGATGTTGGTAATATCGGCACCGCGCCAGCGGTAAATTGATTGGTCGGAATCGCCAACAACGCAAATATTCTTGTATCCCTCCGCCAGCATTTTCACCAGAATATACTGCGCCCGGTTCGTATCTTGATACTCATCTACATGGATATATCTGAATTTTTTCTGGTAAAACGCAAGTACTTCCGGCACTTCTTCAAAAAGCTGAATGGTTTTCATGATCAGATCGTCAAAATCAAGCGAATTATTGCTTTTCAACTTTTTTTGATACAGGCTATATACTTGCTGGGCCACCTGTTCAACAGGTCCCATGACCATCCCGGCATACTGCTCGGGTGTTTTCAGTTCATTTTTCGCATTGCTGATAAAACCAAGCACCGCGCGCGGATCGTACTTTTTCGGATCAATATTAAGCTCTTTCTGACACTGCTTAACAACCGATACCTGATCACTGGTATCCAGAATCGTAAAATTACGGTTGTAACCGATCCGGTCAATATCACGGCGCAGCATTCGTACACACATCGAGTGAAATGTTGAAATCCAAATATCTTCCGCATCCGATCCGGCAATCGCCGAAATCCGCTCTTTCATTTCACGTGCCGCTTTATTCGTAAATGTAATCGCCAAGATACTCCAAGGTGCTACGTTTTTTTCCTTTAACAAATACGCAATGCGCTGAGTCAGTACGCGCGTCTTGCCGCTGCCTGCGCCAGCCAAAAGCAAAAGCGGGCCTTCCGTCGCCAGCACCGCTTCTTTCTGCTGCGGGTTTAACCCCTGCAACACATCTTCACGATTTATAAACAAGGCGAATGACTCCTTTCCCAAGCAAACGTTTCCCTGTCATTATAACAAACAGTCCTCCATGCAATCACCTATACAGATGCTCTTTACTATCTTAATATTTTACCTTTTGTTTTATGGTGAGAGGATAGAAAAGAAAACAAAAAGATTAGCCAAAAATGTTGACTTTTTGCTTAAAAAGTGTAAATTTACACTATAAGGATTATTTTTCATCTCATTTTGAAAGGAGTTTTCTATGAATGAGCAACATCCCCCTCATTTTTCTCGCGAAACGTTTGACAGAATGATTTCCGAGAAGCTGCGTCTCATTCGCACGGAAGCCCGCCTCACGCAAGAACAAATGGCCGATATTATCGGCCTTTCCAAAAAAACGCTTGTACAGGTGGAAAAAGAGCGAAAAACATTAGGCTTCACCGCCGCTTCGCTCGTCGGCATTTTATTTCGCAATAGCGAAATCGTTCAGGCAATGTTCGGTGAATCTGTGGTCGAGATTATAGAACTCGTTGCTTTTCAAGGCATCGAACAAGAACCGTCGGATGCCAAGCTAGAGTGGATTCAACGTGCCAAGACAAAAGCCCGTTATAAGACGATGGGGAAACGTGTCTGGTGGAAAGATGAAAAAGTTGGAGAAACGTATTTGCTTCAATCTCACATCTTAACCGGACATCTTCGTATTATCGATCGCGCAGATGTACTGCATTATTACAGTATGAATCTAGACGAAGCGAAAACAAAATTCTATGAATTAGAAAGCACAACAAGCAAAGAGTAATTATGGGAGAGAAGGTGTTAGACTTATGAAAAAACGAAAACGAGGGTGGGCCACGTGGCTTCTTTTCACCGTCATTATTATCTGCTTTTTTAGCAGCGGTCTGTTCCCCGTTTCAGTACGCGCCGACTCGACTGCCGCACCGGTAGTCAGCATAAAAGTGAATGTTGGTTTTAACAATACGTATAAATGGGATACCATCGTGCCTGTCCGGGTTACCGTCACCAACCAGACCGATGCCCCTATCAATGGAAATATTGAATTAGATATGCGTACCAATCATACATTTGTGGGTACATACTCAAAGCCTTTATCCTTGAAAAAAGGGGAAAGCAAACATGTGACGTTTCGGGTACATGCACAATTCAGCTATTTTAAAAATAACCCGTCATATGTTAAATGGGTACAAAACGGCAAAACACTTGTCAAACACCCGATGGCCCCGAACAACATCCCAAATGATAGTATTTTTGTCGGTATACTGGCGAATGAAGCGGTGACCACGCATCTGCTTCGTACCCAACCACCGGAAAAAGCAAATGCACCATCCATTCATGTACAGCCGCTTACTCTGGAGGACATTCCAGCAGATACGCTGCGGAACAGCGGCCTGAATGCCCTGCTGATCGACAAAGAAGAAATGGCGCGTCTAAATGAACAGCAAAAGAAAACCGTAAAAGATTGGGCAGCACAAGGTGGACAATTGTTTACTGTTGATCAAACAAGCGGGAAAGGACTTTGGGAAACAATCGGCAAAAAAGCGGAAAACGATACAAGTTCATGGAATGGCACATACATGGCCTCCCAACTGAGCGATGCCGCAACCTACATGCCCGAATTTAAATTGCCGGACGTTTCGCTTGCCGCTTTACTGTTCGCTGCCTACATCATCATCATTGGTCCTGTCCTATTTTATATCATGAAAAGACGAAACGCCCGGGAATGGAATTGGCTCTTCATTCCGGCGCTTTCAATCATTGCGGCATTGGCAACCTATGGATACGGCAAGTGGCAATACGGCAACAAAGTACACCTGCAAAATGTCAGTTTGATTGAAGTAAACAACGACGGAAGCGCCGATATTAGGAGTGGCAGCGCATTTTTTGCACCGCATAGCGGGGACTACAGCCTGCGCTTCCCAAAAGGTATAACCGTGTTTCCATTAAAAGATAGGGAAAGAGGAAATCCAAGAAGCAACACCCGCATTCTCCTGCAAACAGACCATACGGAAGCACAATTCACAAATACGGCATTTTGGTCGCTGCGCCAAGCATTTTCCGAACAACATCAAGAAGGGATCGGAACATTCGCAGCAGCGCTAACAACGCAAAATAACCGGATTACCGGTACGATTCGCAATCATACAAACTACGCATTACGCAATGTCTGCATCGTTTATAAAGATGGCGTGCAGACAATCCCTGCGCTTGCGCCCGGCGATTCCATTCAGGTCAATGTCCCGATTCGCAGCGTTGATACGCCAAGAAGCTTTCTCAAATCAGATTTTGCCAAAGCGCTGCTACCTGCTTCTCTCGATGTAGAGAAGAGAAATTATACACGTTCACCGGAAGCACGCCTGATCGAATCCATTTATCATGATATTGGAGAACAAGGGATTTATCTCATCGGCTGGACCGACCAGCATCCATTAAAAAACGAAGTCATCAATGAATCTTATCAGCTTTCGCAATTATCGGTTGTAAAAGCGAAAATAGGAGAGCTAAAAGAAACGGGAGGCGTAAAATGATCGAAGTAAAAGATTTATACAAAAAATTCGGCCGTACCGTTGCTTTACAGGGAATCACCCTTGAGATTAAAAAAGGACAAATTTACGGTTTTGTAGGGCCGAACGGAGCCGGAAAAACAACGGTCATGTCCATTCTGGCCACGCTGCTTACCCCGACGAGCGGTACGGCAAAAGTCGGCGGCTACGATTGCGTAAAACATCCGCGGGAAGTTCGCCGTCTCATCGGCTATATGCCTGACTTTTTCGGTGTATACGACAATTTAACGGCTTATGAGTATCTGGACTTTTACGGGGCGAGTTACGGTTTATCGCCCAAAGAAAGACAACAGGCAATTCCGCAAATGCTGGAGCTTGTGCAACTAACACATAAAACGGATGAATATGTCGATATGTTGTCTCGCGGGATGAAACAACGTCTGGGACTCGCCAGATGCCTGATCCATGATCCGGAAGTCATCATTCTTGACGAGCCTGCTTCCGGGCTTGATCCACGCTCCCGGATTGAAATGCGGGAAATTTTAAAAGTGCTGCGGGAAACCGGAAAAACGATTTTAATTAGTTCGCATATTCTGCCCGAACTGGCGGAGATGTGTGACACCATCGGCATTATCGAATCCGGCAAACTGGTTGCTACAGGTAAGGTGGAAGAAATTTATCGGAAAATGCGAGCACAAAGATTATTAAAAATTCGGGTGCTGGATAAATGGGAACCGCTCTTGGCCCGTTTGCGCTCCGCCCCTGAAGTCTCTAATGCGGTGCGGGAAGATGACCATATTATTATAAGCTTTAACGGCTCTGATTCCGAGCAAGCAGCCCTGTTGCAAACCTTGCTTATAGAGAAATATCCAATCATTGCATTTAGCGAAATGGAAGGAAATTTAGAAGACATATTCCTGGAAATTACGAAAGGGGTGGGCTCATGAACCTTCTACAACTCTTCACTAATCCCGTACTAAGTAAAGAGTTCCGCATACGTATGCGTTCTGGCAAAACACCATGGATCATCAGCCTTTATTTGGCGGCGCTTGCGCTTGTCGTGTTCAGTATTATGTATTTTAAAGAAAAAGAAGCTTACTCTTCTACTAATTACTTCGAAATTTTTATGTGCTTATCCATATTACAATACGGGCTGATTATTTTCGTTACACCCGGATTAACGGCGGGTGTGATCAGTGGAGAACGTGAGCGCCAAACATTGTCGCTTCTACTGACAACTAATTTATCGCCTTTGCAAATCATTATTGGCAAATGGCTTTCGGCGCTTAGCTTTATCCTTTTACTTATTTTCGCTTCGCTTCCGTTATACAGTATTGTGTTTTTGTTCGGGGGAATTGATCCACAACAATGGCTGAAAATATTCGGTGTATACATGATCACGATATTGGCTATCGGTTCTGTGGGCGTATGCGTATCCACACTCGTAAAACGCACCGGCGCTGCATCTGTGACAACATACGCCATCGTGTTCGCATATACCGCTTTGCTGTTTTTTATCAATGCGATGCTTTATGACATCATCAACATAGATTTAGCTGAAAAGATGATTCCTGATGACTCATTTCCGCCTCTTAACTCTCATCCGTTGTACGGCTGGCTACATGCACTAAGCTGCATCAATCCGGTGAATATTGTGGTGATGGTCTTTATGAATGAGAAATCAATCTTTGGCAACGGAGCCTCGCAAATGAGCGACCCTTACTGGTGGTTTATTTTGTATTACGGTCTCATTACGATCATCATGCTTGCACTGGCTGTATTTTTCTTCCGGAGGGTTCAAATTAAGTAAACGATGATGAATTCATTATGTTCATTGAAAAGAAGGAGAGAAAACGTTATATTTATTGACTACTAAAAAAGTAAGGTGCTAAAAATGGGCTATGAGAGAATGTTACTAAAACAATGTCGTAGCGGTGATAAAGAGAGATTTCGCTTACTGGTCGGGCCTTACTTACAGCGAGCATATACAACATCACTCGTTATTTTAGGCAGACAACAGCTGGCAGAAGAAGTCGTGCGAAATGCGCTGATCGAGACATATACACGCATTAGGAATGAAGAAAGGATCGACAACTTTAAAGGGTGGTTTCATCATGTACTCGCCCGTTGTATACTGGGTATTTCGCAACAACAAGCGGAATGGAAAAGGTGTGAGCATGTCGCTCCGTCTACAATCAGTGCTGACGGCATTTTGCCAATTGATACACTGCCTCAAGGAGAATCAAAGCAACAGTTCCTGTATTCGGTTATGTCCCTGGACACGGAGCTGCGAATCATAATCATGCTGTTCTACTACCAAGAGTTAAGTGCCCAAGAGATTGCTTCGCTATTAAACATAAAAGAAGAAATCATTAAATCCAGATTATACATGGCACGGTTGAAACTAAGCAACATCATTTATTGTTCATGCCCAGCATCCAAAACATGTTCTTAACAAGATTGATCACGCCGTATGGACGGATTAAGTAGCATACAGGGTGAAAACAATCATACCTGTATAAGAAAACTCTCACCTTCTTCCCGGCCCATTTTACCTTCAGCAAAGCCGTTCAAAAAGCGGAAACAAGCAATGGACTCTCTCCATCATGGAACGGTTCAGAGTTTGGTCTATTCTGCTTGAAGAACGGCTTTGTGCTCAAATATGCTGCGCTCGCCTACTTCTGCTTCTTCACCGCCTGTACGGTCAGAAGCGCCTGTTCAAGATTCTCGTAAATAATATTGCCGACAATAATCGTATCCGCCCACTGTGCCATTTCCGCTGCTTGTTCCGCGCTTCGGATACCGCCGCCGTAAAAAATGCGGCTGTTCTGTACTACCTTCTGCGCCGCTCGCACTTGCTCCACGTCACCATATATTCCGCTGTATTCAATATAAAAAATCGGGAGCTTTAGCATCTGATCCGCAAGACGCGCATACGCTTTCATCTCTTCTTGAGCAATATTCGTCCGACTTTCTGTCAGCCGTGCGACCGCTGAATCCGGATTACAAACAATATACCCCTCGACAAACACTTCATCCCATTTAATAAACGGCCCATGCTCTTTCAGTCCCTCAATATAAGCGTTAAAAATCCACTCCGGGTTCTGCGCGTTTAATACAAGCGGCACAAAGTACGCGTCAAACCCCGGGACAATCGCTTCTACATTCGATACTTCAAGCGCGCAGGGTACTGCGTACCGCCGAATACGGCTAAGCAAGTCAATCGTATTATCGAACGTCACATTGGTTGTTCCACCAACAATAATCGCGTCTGTTCCTGATTCGCAGACCATCTCTAATTCTTCATCACCAATAAGTTTATCGGGATCAAGTTTAAACACGTGTTTCCATGTTTGGATATTCAAGATATGTATCCTCCTCCATGCTTTCATGCTTGTTATTATAATTCAAATAAGACGAAAGAAAAAAGAAAAGCCTCCTGAACTAAAATTCAGAAGGCTTATTTCTCTTTTTTGTTCTTCTTTTTGCTTAATCGATCCAGCACGGCCATATATCCGCCATTACCATAATTCAGGCAACGTTTTACACGGGAAATGGTCGCCGTGCTTGCGCCTGTCTCTTCTTCAATCTGGCTGTATGTTTGTTTTTCGCGCAACATTCGTGCCACTTCAAGGCGCTGCGCCATCGATTTCATTTCGTTTACCGTACACAAATCATCGAAAAACAAAAAGCAATCTTCCATCGTCTCCAGCGAGAGAATTGCTTCAAATAATTGTTCAAGCTCTTTTCCCTTGATTTTATCTAACTGCACCGACTTTCCCTCCGTTTCCGGCACATGTACTCTTTACATAAGTACCACTTTACTTTTTTCAAGAAGTAAAGCAAACGCTATTTTTATAATATGTAATTCTCTACGCTTTGACAAGAAAAAACGGTCACATTCAAATATATAGCACAGCCTTAAAAATTTCAAAAATTCTTCCTATCTTTACCTACCAAAATATGACGATATATTAAATATATAGCACTTTTACCATTTCGACATTCAATTTAACATAACACGCGAGAAGTCCTCTTCTTCCACGCCTCCGGCGTAGGTGGGGGATGAATCGTGCTTCTTTTTCCCTTC
>JAAROH010007978.1_pt1 | contig 19874 bp, 18 predicted proteins | sample 7248631 | NCBI WGS metagenome assembly JAAROH01 (sample SAMN09772309, study PRJNA484901) | compost metagenome | isolation source: Vermicomposting unit | place: India
GTCGTTATTTCTAACTCGTTACTTAAAAAGCAAAATTATATCTCGAAGGTGACATCTTCATAGAATAAAATCATGATTTTTTAGGTGACATTTTCACAGGTTATTGACAGAATTTTGTATCTATTATATATTAGAAAATAGTCTCATTTTTGTAAGCTACTGTATAAATTAAATTTAATCTGCTCTGAAAGTCCCATTTAGAAATAATATTTCTGAGTATAAAATTATTTATGTAGTAAAAATCATTAAATTATCAAATAATAGTAGAAGAACTTAAAAACTTATCCATGAAAAATGATTACAGCATGTATGTTTTAGGTATTAAAAAAGAAACTTATAGTATATACAAAATTAGACAAAATACATTAAGGAGGAATCAGTATGAGAAGACTAGGTCTTTTACCAAGACTGATTATCGCGATTATACTAGGAATACTAATAGGAAGTTTTGGACCAGAATGGTCAGTACGAACCTTAGCAACTTTTAACGGATTATTTGGAAACTTCCTTTCCTTTAGTATTCCATTGATTATAGTAGGCTTTGTCGCTCCAGGAATTGGAGATCTAGGAGGAAAAGCTGGAAAGCTTTTAGCAGTAACTGCAGTTATTGCTTATGTATCCACTATTTTTTCAGGAACTCTAGCATACTTAGTATCCTCTGCGGTTCTACCCAGGATATTGTCTGGTGAAACTCTTAATGTAAATCCATCAAACCCAGAAGAAGCATTATTATCACCTTATTTTACAGTTGAAATGCCTCCTATATTTGGAGTTATGACTGCTTTATTAATAGCCTTTATTATAGGCTTAGGAATTGCTTCCATCAAAGGAGAGACTATTAAAAGATTTATGGAAGAATTCCAATCTATAATCGAAAAGCTTATATCTAAGATAATAATTCCACTATTGCCATTTCACATATTAGGAATATTTGCCAATATGACCTATGCAGGACAAGTAGCAACCATACTATCAGTATTTGCTAGAGTATTTATAATGATAATACTTCTTCACCTTACTGTTCTTGTTATACAATTTGTTGTTGGCGGAACATTTGCAGGAGGCAATCCTTTTAGGCTATTAAAAAATATGATTCCAGCATACGTTACAGCCTTAGGTACCCAATCTTCTGCAGCAACTATTCCAGTTACGCTAGTACAGACCAAAAAGAATGGTGTTCAGGATGAAATAGCAGAATTTGTAATCCCATTATGCGCTACTATCCACCTATCAGGTAGTACTATAACTTTGGTGAGCTGTTCCATGGCCACTATGATGCTCAACAATATGCCAACTAGTTTATCAATTATGTTCCCATTCATATTAATGCTTGGAATAACCATGGTTGCAGCTCCTGGAGTACCTGGTGGTGCAGTAATGGCTGCACTGGGAATATTAGAATCAATGCTTGGTTTCCCACAAGCCTTACTTTCATTAATGATCGCACTGTATATAGCTCAGGATAGCTTCGGTACTGCTACCAACGTTACTGGAGACTGTGCTATTGCCCTTATGGTAAATAGGATTTCAGGATATAAACTGAAAAGGGTAGAATAGTTTAAAGGCATGGTTTAATCCATGCCTTTATCAGTTAATCTTTTAAATAGATTTTCTATGTATGCCTTTCTTTTTTCAGTCTCCAGCTCATCTACTACAAATCTGTCATCCTTAAATATTACAACATCTCCTTCTTTTAGACTATCAGGGAAAAGCTTCCTATCAAATGTCTCCATCTTTCTACCATCTTCCATTTCTACTACTACTTTACTGCCTTCAAATCTATCAACAATACCCTTCATAATATCCCTCCTATTTAATGCATCGAGAATGAGGCTTAAAACCTTCTTTTATTGCCTCATCAAGGGAGTAGAATACCACCTGGTTTTCTTTATTTGGTAAAGATGAACAAGCCTCTGAATGGACTGTTTTGGTATTTCTATTGCCTATATACAATGTATCCTCTATTGAATCCTGTCCCTTTTCGTTTATATTCTCTACTGTTATATTGTTACCGTCGGATATAATGACAATATCACCTAATTCATCTGTTCTCAATATTTTTGATCCAACGCTATTTAATCTTTCTAGTACCTCCTTATGAGGATGCCCATATGGATTGTCCTTTCCTAAACTAATAACTGCATAATTTGGCGCAACTTCTTCTAAAAATTCAACAGTTGATGATGTACTGCTGCCATGATGAGCTACTTTAAGTACATCAGCTTTTAAGTTGAAATCTTCTTCAATTAAATCCAATTCAGCCTCAGCTTCAATATCCCCAGTAAATAAAAAGGAATTGTTTGCATATTCTATTCTTGTCACAATAGAGTAGTCATTTGTATTAGAATAGCTATCCTTTAAAGGCCCTAGAGTTACAAACTCCAAATTGTCGTCATTAAAAATGGTCTCAAATCCTTTAACAATTGTAATCTTTAGACCTTTATTTGCTATTTCATTTAATAACTCTTCAAAAATCTTAGTATTTGCAGTTTTATTTGGCATAAACACTTTCCCTATTTCAAAGTTTCTAATAACTGCAGGTAGTCCTCCTATATGGTCCTCATGAGGATGAGTTGCTATAAGATAATCGATCCTTTTCAAACCTAAGCTTTCTATATAGCTAACTAATTTATCTCCTGCCTCCCTTGTGCCACCATCTATTAATGCTACTTTATCTTCTGGAAACTGAATCAGTATGCTATCCCCTTGTCCCACATCTATATAATGGACAATCAGCTCATCTGATGTAGTCACATCAGTTTCATCTGTTATACCAGCACAACTAGTAAAAAGCAAGCAAATCATTAGTGTGATTATTAGAATAGAAATGCTATGTATCCTTTTCATGTAAACTCCTCCTTAAGATGAATTCTAAAATATTTTATGATAAAAAAATCCTTCTTATATCTAAACATATAAGAAGGATTAAAATTCAAAAGCTAAATGTTTATAAGCCTCATGGTTATAAGCTTTTGCTGTATCAATTATGAAGTAACTTACCTTTAAACTCAAGGATAAAGCATAGTTTAAATCATGCTTATACCCGGTTTTTTTCGAATATTCATCTATAACATCTTCAATGAATTGCTTTATAAGGGGTTTTAACTTTACAACTCTTTCTCCAAATATATCAATTTCTCCAACGGTAATGACGTTTTTCTTAAAATCATGGTAAAGAGCGTATTCATTTAGCTTTGATTCATAGTTTATGTGTTTAACCATATTTGATTTGAAAGTCCATCTTTCAGCATGAGGTAAACAAACAAAATCGCTTAAATAATGAGAAATTATCCCTAATCTATAGCTCATTATTTTCAAAAGAATGGGATCAACTACTTCATTAAAATCTGATAATCTGCAAATAAAAATCAGCTTTACTATTTCATTTACTACATAGTCCAAACTTTCCTTCTTATAATGCCTGTGTAATTTATACTTAGGTAATATATCAGGAGATATTGACCCCCATAAAAGCTTTTTCTCATCTAATTCTATGCCATAAATATCATATATATTTTTATGAATATTTTTTGCTATTATCTTATGGGTATCTTTAAAAATTTTAGACACATCCCTTATATAATTTACATAACACTATTTGATGGTAAACAATAAATATAAAAAAGTCAATATATAAAATATGGGAAGCCCTATCTGTTACTTATTAAACCTAGAATTTAACTCTTTTTCATATATGACATAGTTATCCCTGCTAAATAATACAAAATATATCTCATCAATTCCTCCAATTTCATCAATAAATTTCATCACTGCATCAACAGCAATTTTACAAGCTTCTTCTTTGGGATAACCATAAGCTCCTGTAGAAATTGATGGAAATGCTATAGTCTTTAAATTATACTCTCTAGCTAACTTCAATGAGTTGTAATATGCATTGTGCAGTAGTTTTGCTTCGTTGTGATTGCCTGCTCGATATATTGGTCCTACTGTGTGAATTACGTATTTGCTTGGCATATTTCCAGCAGTAGTAATTCTAGCCTCCCCCGTTGGACAGCCGCCTATTTTTTTGCATTGTTCTAATATAGCAGGCCCTCCTGCTCTGTGAATTGCTCCATCAACTCCTCCTCCACCAAGCAAGGTATTGTTAGCTGCATTTACAACAGCATCAACAGCCATAGTTGTAATATCTCCTTCTACTAAGTAGAGCTTTGTGCCCTTATATTCATACATGGCATTACCCCTCCTTTTAATTAAAATTTATGGTATATGATAATACAGGCCACACCTCATCACTTTCGAAGCCTTTTCTCCAGGAAGCTATACCTGCAAGGTCATACTTGTTAACTAATGAAGACTTCAACTGTAAGGATTTAGCATCCTCAACCCAAATCTTATAGGTTACATCTTCCTTAATTGTTTCCCCATAGTATTGACCACTTTCTGCATCCCATATAAGTTCCACATTGTTTTCCTTTACAAATCTGTTAACTTCCTCCATGGAGAGGGCCTTTGATGATACTTCTTCTTTTCCATCTATATTTTTTATTGCCCAAAGCCTTGTATAAAAGGGTATTCCCAATATGAGCTTTTCCTTTGGCACTTCATTTAATATAGCCTTTACGCTATCCTCTACCCATGTGTACTGGGCAACGGACCCTGCAACAGGGCTATTTGCCCAATGTTGATCATAAGCCATGAGCATTATATAATCCACAGTTTCAGAAAGTCTTTTCCTATCATAACATAAGGACCAGTTTTCGGATGAGGAAATAGGAGTTACATCTATGGATACTATCATGCCCTTTTCCCTGAAAACAGGATATAGCTCTCTAACAAACTGGGTTAATAGATCCTTGTCCTTCACATAGACATTTTCAAAATCTATGTTGATGCCATCTACTCCATAGTAATCATAGATCTTCATTATTTTTTCAATCAGTTCCTGTCGTAATCTACTGCTGGATAATAACCTGCTAGTAATATCCGGATTAAAGCTATTATTGATAAGAGGCCAAATATCATATCCAAGCTTTTTGTACTCAGCTACATATTCCTTATTTCCTTTATCCAATATCTCCCCCTGTTCATCTACAATGGAAAACCAAGTTGGAGATACTACATTTAGCCCATATATTGGCTCTATGCTTCCTATGGATTCCATCTTCCTGTGGATATAATCCCAAGTAAGGTTTATCTTCTCCTTCCTCTTATTAATTTCTTCATCCCTTTCTGCTGCTTCATTATCAATATTGAAGTTTATCTTTAAGTATTTCTCTTCCATATATCCAAGGATTCCATCATAAGTTCTAACCTTATACCAATCCTTATACTCTTCGAATACAATCAACTCAGTTTCTACCGGCACATCTTTAAGGAGTATTGGAGATTTCCTACTAAAATTAAATCTAATATCGCCACCTTCTTGGATAACCTCTCCTGTTAAATATCTATAATCCTTTCTATTTACAACAATCCCATTAGTTTCTTCCCAATGGTTTACCTCCAGATTGTAATAGCCATGAAGAATTTCTTCAGGTATATAGATTTTATTATCAACTTCCTTAATAGGCCTGTCCATGTAGAATTTCTTATGATTTAAACTGGCTTCATTGCTATTTACTGAACATCTTAATACCCTTTGTTTATCAGTAAATATTAACATTTCGTCATTCTCATCATAGAAGAGATTTGGGTCAATGTGTTCTTTTACTATGTCATAGGAAATATAGATGATTCCCTCTTCTACAATAACTGAATCAACGTGGGTAATAACTTTGTCATCTATAACAAGATAAGGCTCATCAGATATGGATATCACCTGTTGGTTAGGCTGGATATAGATCCATACAGCAATTATAAAAACCAAAAGCAGTCCAATTCCTATCACAATAGCTTTTCTCATGACTTTTCTCCTTTGTTTTAATTTTCTAACTTCATATTATATCATAATTGAACTCTCAATAAAATAAAACCTTGTAACATAAAGTTACAAGGTTTACATCTAATTAATTCCTAACTGTAAATCCACAGTTTTTCTTCCCTCTAATATGTCCATAAACTCTTCTCCAGTAATAGTTTCCTTTTCTAAAAGGTATTTAGCTAGTTCATGAAGTTTTGTCATGTTTTCCTTTAAAATCTCAATAGCCTTATTGTGGGCAGATTTAATTATATTAAGCACCTCTTCGTCTACCTTAGCAGAGGTTTCTTCTGAGCACATCAATGAAGCATCTCCACCGAGGTATTTGTTGGTTACAGTTTCTAATGCCATCATATCAAACTTATCACTCATACCTAACCTTGTTACCATAGCTCTTGCCAATTTTGTAGCCATTTCTATATCATTAGCTGCACCAGAGGTAATAGAATTGAATACCAGCTCTTCAGCAGCTCTTCCGCCAGTATATGTGACAATCTTAGCAAATGCCTGTTCTTTGCTTAACAACAGCTGTTCTCCTTCATCTATCTGCATGGTATAGCCTAAGGCTCCTGATGTTCGTGGTACTATGGTTATCTTATGAACTGGCTGTGAATGCTTTTGTTTTGCAGCCACAATAGCATGTCCAATCTCATGATATGCAATTATTAGCTTATCTTTCATTTCAATGACCTTATTCTTACGCTGTTGCCCTGCAATAATAATCTCTACTGCTTCTTCCAAATCTCTTTGTAATACTTTCTTTCTTCCATCCTTTACTGCCAATAAAGCAGCTTCATTTATTATATTAGCTAAATCTGCCCCTGAAGCACCAGATGTTGACCTGGCTATAGTGTTAAAATCCACATTACTATCAATCTTAATATTCTTAGCATGAACCTTCAATATAGCCTCTCTGCCCTGAAGGTCTGGTAGTTCTACATACACCCTTCTGTCAAATCTTCCAGGTCGTAGAAGTGCCTTATCTAATATTTCAGGTCGATTAGTAGCAGCTAAAATGATAACACCTTTGCTTCCATCAAATCCATCCATTTCTGCTAATAGCTGGTTTAAAGTCTGCTCCCTTTCGTCGTTGCCTCCAATACCGCTTCCATCCCTTTTCTTCCCTATAGTATCAATTTCATCTATAAACACTATACATGGAGCCTTAGCTTGAGCTTCTTTAAATAAATCTCTAACTCTGGCAGCACCTAGTCCTACAAACATTTCCACAAACTCGGAACCTGATATGGAGAAAAAAGGCACGCCTGCTTCCCCAGCAACAGCTTTAGCAAGTAAAGTCTTACCTGTACCTGGAGGTCCCACCAGTAAAACTCCTTTTGGTAGTTTAGCGCCTATTTCATTATATTTTTTGGGATCATGAAGAAAATCCACTATCTCCTTTAGAGCTTCCTTTGCTTCATCTTGGCCTGCTACATCGTCAAAAGTTACTCCTGTTTGGGCCTTAACATAAAACTTAGCATTGCTCTTTCCAAATTTTAAAGCTCCTTGTCCACCCATAGAATTGAAAAGCTGTTTAGATAGTATTCTACCTCCCACAAGAAATATGGCTATTGGAATGACCCATCCTAATATAAAATTCATAATTGGTGAAATTTCCTTAGGAGGCACTAAATCAAAATCCACACCTGCTTCTAAAAGCCTGTTTGTCAAATCTGGATCGTACATTCTTCCTGTATAATAAATATTGTTGTCATTCTTATCTTTAAGTCTAAACACTATCCTAGTTTCATCTATTTCTATACTCTTTATTTGTCCATTTTCAAGCATCTCTATGAACTGATTATATTTAACTGCCTTTGGTTGTTTATTAAATAGTCCAGGCAATAAAATCCAGTTTAAAATCACTAGTATAATCAATGCTATAGCATAGTAGATTAACATGGACTTTTTGGGATTTCTCCCTTTATTCCTCTTATCCATCTAACATATCTCACCTCATTTATAATAAATGTTACACTTGTCACACTTCATAGTTTGTATTATAATTACTATTAATTCCAAAGTCAAGAACATGTATTAAAAGATACAAATAAGGAGATATGTCACATGTTCAATAGAAAGGTAACCACCAATCCCCTTGCAATTAGGTCTCAAAGATGGATATGTAACGCTTTAATGGAGTTGATGAAAGAAAAACCTTACAATAAAATATCCATAACGGAGATTTGTAATAAAGCAAATTTAGTGAGGGAAACATTCTACAGGAATTTCTCTTCTAAAGATGCAGTGGTCAAATACTGTTTGGAAGAAAAATTTGATGAATTCCTTGATAATATAAAAATAGACAAAAGCAATTTGACTCTTTATGATATGGGAATAAATTATTTTAGCTATTGGAAAGAGGAAAAGGAATTTCTCAAAATATTGATTGAAAACAAGCTTTTAAATATAATACTTGAAAATTTTAGCGAACAGTTTAGTAAAATAATAGATCAACTGATTAAGAAAGAAGAAAGTATGCAAGTTAAAAGCTATATAATAGACATGTATGCTGGAGCTTTTACAAATCTGTTGGTTAAGTGGATTCAAAACGACTGCAAAGAGCCTCCAGAAGAAATGGCTCGAATAATAAACGAATATGGACCAATTATTAGCTGTAGATAATATCTATTTAGTAGGAGGATGAACATTGAAATATACAAACATAGTAAGTGGTACATTCATAGACAGGCCAAATAGGTTTATAGCCAATGTTTTAATTGATGGAAAAGTTGAAAAAGTTCATGTAAAAAACACAGGGAGATGTAAGGAAATATTAACCAAAGGAACAACAGTGTATCTGCAAAAATCAGACAATCCTGACAGAAAGACAAAATACTCTTTAATATCAGCTTATAAAGGTTCCATGCTAATAAATATTGACTCACAAGTACCAAATGAAATAGTCTACTCAAGTATCATATCAAATAGGATTGCACAGCTAACAAATGTAGATTTGTTAAAAAGGGAAGTAAAATATAATAATTCGAGATTTGACCTATATTATGAAAAGGAGGACAAAAAAGGTTTCATAGAAGTTAAAGGAGTTACTTTAGAAATTGATGGCATATCCATGTTCCCTGATGCCCCTACTGAAAGAGGTACAAAACATATTTTAGAAATGATTGAAGCTGAAAAGGAAGGATACGAAAATTTCATCTTTTTCCTAATACAGATGCCAAATATTAAATACTTTAAACCTAATGAAAAAATGGACCCAAAGTTTTCTCACGCCCTCATAAAAGCAAAAGACTTTGGAATTAATATATTAGCTTATAACTGTAAGGTTACTGAAGATGAGATTTTGATTGGCGATGAAATGGAGTTGTTGTTTTAGAGAAAAGGTTTATCAATTATGATTAAATCTGATATGACTATTCATAAACAATATTAAGGTTGAGATCCCTCTCAACCTTTTTCTCTACTTCTTTGATAGAGGATCTGATAATGCTTCATAACCACCCATAGCAGAGGTTGTAATTATCATAGCATTGATTATCTTCAATGCAATGGATTGTACGCTTAAATCTTTATCTCCAAATATAAAGGTTAAAATCAAAGCCACCACAAAAACATATAGTCTAATAAAAATATCTGGAAGTTTCCTCTTAATCAACGGTTTAGTAAATTGGACTATCAGGGAAGTAGCTGCAACTAAACCAATAAATGTGGTTAAAGTTTCAGGAGTCATAAAATCATCAAACATCCTTATCCCCCTTTTCCCAAAAATACCCTTATTCTATTGTATTATCTTAAATGGCTCATCTATGCATTATATTTACAAAAATAAATGAGCATACAAAGGATTATTAGTTTTGTCTTATAGGGATATAATCATATTTATATACAATACTTGATAATCAATTTGATAAATTATTTGGAATATTAACACTTCGTCTCTTATTTTCCTTGACAACAAAAATATGTAAATATAAGATAATACTTAAGATAATATTTAGGAAATCTAAGTATTTAATAGGAGGGATAACAGTGGAAAATAGCTCAAATGGTAAATTATTGCAGGAATCATTAACTCACAAATGGAAAAACGTATGGGAATACATAGATGATAATGAAAGAAATAAGATATTTGAAATTAATGAAGAATACAAAAGCTTTTTAGATAGAGGTAAAACTGAAAGAGAAGCTGTAAAGGAGATTATCAGAATAGCCACTGAAAATGGATATGTTTCCCTGGATGAAATCATAGAAAAAGGAATAAAGCCAACTCCAGGAATGAAGATATATGCTAATAATAAAGATAAATCCATTGTTCTATTTGTAATTGGAAAGGAAAAACTTGAAAAAGGTATGAATATTGTAGGTTCCCACTTGGATTCCCCCAGGTTGGATTTAAAACAATTCCCTCTATATGAAGATGAATCATTGGCCCTACTTAAAACCCATTACTATGGTGGCATTAAAAAATACCAGTGGGTTACATTGCCTTTAGCGCTACATGGAGTTGTAATCAATGAAAAGGGTGAAAAAATAAATGTGGTCATAGGAGAAGATGAAGAAGATCCAGTATTCTTCATAACAGACCTGCTACCACATCTAGGCAAAGACCAAATGGAAAAAAGAATGAGCGAAGGAATAACAGGAGAAGGTTTAAACATATTAATAGGAAGTATCCCTTATAACGATAAGGATATAAACGAAAAAGTAAAATTGAACATACTTAAAATATTAAACGACAAATATGGAATAAAGGAAGAGGATTTTACTACTGCCGAATTCCAAGCAGTTCCTGCTGGAAAATCAAGAGATGTGGGATTGGATAGAAGTATGGTTGCAGGCTATGGTCAAGATGATAGGGTTTGTGCCTTTACATCTTTAAGGGCTATACTAGATGTAGAAAGTCCAAATAAAACTGCTGTTGCCCTATTTGTAGATAAAGAAGAAATAGGCAGTGTAGGAAATACCAGCATGGAGTCAAAATTCTTTGAATATGTAGTATCAGAGTTGATAAATTTAACAGAAGATAATTACTCTGAGCTCATACTCAAAAGAGCATTGGCAAATTCCTCTGTTCTATCAGCTGATACAGTAGGAGCTTTTGATCCAAATTACCCAGAAGTAATGGATAAGAGAAATTCTCCATATCTTGGCAAAGGAATCGTTCTAGTTAAATATACTGGAGCAAGAGGTAAAAGCGGATGCAATGATGCCAACTCTGAGTACATAGCTAAAATAAGGAGAATATTTAACGATAACAAGGTAATATGGCAAATGGGAGAACTAGGAAAAGTAGACCAAGGCGGTGGAGGAACTATAGCATATATTCTTGCAAATTATGGAATGGAAGTAGTTGACTGCGGAGTTTCACTGCTAAGTTGCCATGCTCCTTATGAAATATCAAGCAAAGCAGATGTATATATGGCTTACAAAGGCTATAAGGCTTTTTATAACGCATAATTTAAGCACCAGCTATTAGCTGGTGCTTTAGATTTTTAACTCTCTTTCTGCTCTTCTACCTCTTTAGCTGGTAAAACTATTGTAAATCTGGTACCAATATTTACTCTGCTAAGGACTTCAATGTAACCATCATGTTTCTCTATTATCCACTTAGCAATAGATAAGCCTAAACCAGTACCACCGGTCTTTCTTGCTCTAGACTCATCAGAACGATAAAATCTATCAAATATATGTGGCAAATCCTTGGGGTGAATCCCAATTCCACTATCCTGTACTACTATATGAACCATATTATCCTTCTTTTCAACTCTCAAGATTATTGTATTGCCATTGGGAGTGTATTTTATGCTATTATCTACAAATATTCTAATTGCCTGTTTAATAAGCTGCCTATCAGCATGAATATATGCAGGTCTATTTAAATCCATTTCCAAACTATGGCTTTTATCTATCATTTGGGTCTCCTTAACTACCTCATCAACCACATCACAGCAGTCAAAATCATCCATCTGCAGGTTTATAGTATCGTTGTCACTTCTAGCAAGAAATAAAAGCTGCTCAATTAAATCTTTCATATTTTCAGCTTCAGCTTTTATAGCATCAATGGATTCCTGCATAACTGCTGGATCATCTTTCCCCCACCTATCCAGTAGATTCACATAGCCTTGTATAACGGATATGGGAGTTCTCAATTCATGGGATGCATCTGAGACAAATCTTATCTGAGCTTGGTAGGAGCTATTTATTCGATGCAACATCCCATTTATAGCAGAAGCCAGTTCCTTTAGTTCATTTTGCGAACTATCAACAGTTATCCGCTTATCTAGCTTGTTAGCATCAATGCTACTAATAGCTCCTGCTAAATCTTTAATATACTTATCATATGCTTTAGAACCCATAGAGGATACTTCTGCATTTATTATCTTTGCCTTTTCTGTTAAATCTTCTAGAGGCTTTAAGGTCTTTTTTATAACATGGAAACCCTTATTAGCGTTCCCTATCAATAATAGCATTTCAAAGGATAATAAGCCAATGAATACATAGGTTAAAATCCTTATATCCTGTCCTATGCTATAGATTATCCTATAATTTGTATCCCCATAACTAAAATCTATAGCATATTTCAAAGAGCTGATTCTATCAAAAATCCCATTATTTCTATTCTGTTCAGGCAAAATCATATCTCTCTTAGAATCCTTTATTTCAAAAGGCAATAACTCTTGGATACTAGCAGGAAGCATATGTCCGTCATCAGACTTATCCAAAGTTAATTCGTAATCCTTATCTACAATATGAGAATTCCAAATCTGCTCTCTACGAACTTTAATTAGATCTAATATATCTTGAGCTCCTTCTTCAGCTTTCCATATGGTAACAAATAAGCCTATTAAAATTATTAGCAAATCTATGCTTAAAAAGCTTGAAATAAGCCTACCTAACAATCTAAGGTTAAGCTTAATTACTAGAGAGGATCTTATTCGATAGGTTAAATTATTGGAATTTTTATTGTTCATCTTTAATTACATACCCCACTCCACGAACTGTATGGATATATTTCAATCCATAAGGTTCCTCAATCTTTGACCTTAAATACCTAATATATACATCTACTGCATTATTTTCTCCAACAAAATCATATCCCCATATTCGCTCCAAAATTGTTTCACGGCTAAGGACAATATTTTTATTCTCCATCAAATATTGTAACAAGTCAAATTCCCGCTTTGTTAATTTAACTAGCTGGTCCTTTAGCCATACTTCTCTTGTATTAGGATCAAGACGCAAATGTCCTATTACCAGAGCTTGCTGTGTTTTATCCATATTATATCCAACTTTTTTTCTAAAAGCTGCCCTTATTCTAGCTAACAATTCCTCAATTGCAAAAGGTTTAGTAATATAATCATCTGCCCCACTATCAAGACCTGTAACCTTATCCACCACTGCATCCCTAGCTGTAAGCAGTATTACTGGTATGTCTGAAACCTGCCTTATTCTCCTTAACACCTCTATTCCATTTAACCCGGGTAGCATTATATCTAATATTACTAGATCAAAAGGATGGGATTGGAATTTATCCAATCCCTCCCTTCCATTAAAAGCCTTCTCTACTTGATAGCCTTCATGGATTAACTCCAATTCAATAAAGCGTGCAATACTTTCCTCATCCTCGATTATTAGAATCCTCTCCATCAGTTTTCTCACCTTTTACTTCTTTTTTTATGCTTTCGGCCACATTTGCAGCTGTATTCATAACTGAATTAATATTTTCCTTACCTAAATCTGGACCACTAAAGGCATATCTATACCCTAAAAATAAGCCTAATACTAAAACAGGTATTGTAATCCAGAAGCAAAATATTACCAATAGAGCTAATAGGGTAACAGGTACAACCATTTCTATCTTACCATCTCTTATCACTTGAAAGCTATTCTTATTCCCCTTCTCTAATACTTTCTTGCAGAAGTTTAAAAACCTCTTTAATAGTTCACCAAAGCTTAGGCTTGAACTATTATAATAAGTTTTGTCCTTATCCTCTTCAGTGAAATTGCTATTATTCATGCTGTTTTGAGGCTCCCTTGTGCTATAAAAGCCTCCCCCTTCTGGAGGTGTTATTTTGTTTTTCCTTTCAAGATTTATTACAGCCTCTAATATATCCCCATTAGCTTCCTCTAAAGCAGCCTTTGCCTCTTCGTAGGATACATTTACCCTTTTTCTCAATTCTTCAACTTGCTCTATAGTTATCATAGTAAAAACCTCCTGTTATTGTTTTCAATATCATTCTAATAACAGAAGATTTGAAAACAATTCAACAAAGATTAAAATATCATTAAAAACCTATGAATATTATTTTAATCATTCAGCTTTACCAGTAGCAATTTCACCTAATTATTCCTTCTTTGTCTCCCTTTCCACTACTTCTATCAAATATTTTAAAAATTCATCTCTAAGGTCCATCCTACGAAGGGCATATTCCACAGTTGCTTCTAAAAATCCCTGTTTATCCCCTAAATCATACCTTCTGCCTTGAAAATGATAAGCATACATGTCCTCTGACTTAACAAGCTCTCTTAGCGCATCCGTCAATTGTATTTCACCATTCTTCCCTGGCTTAGTTTTTTCTAAAATACCAAAAATAGCAGGAGTTATAATGTACCTGCCTAAAATGGCTACATTAGAAGGTGCATTCCCAACAGATGGCTTTTCTACCAAATCCTCTACCTTATATACATTGTTGTTCAAGTATTTACCACATACTATACCATATTTATATACATCTTCTTTAGGTACTTGCTGTACCCCTAATATAGTAGTCTGATACATGTCAAATACTTCAATAAGCTGTTTCAAACAGGGTTTTTCTGAATAAACTATATCATCCCCAAGAAGCACAGCAAAGGGTTCGTTTCCAATGAAGGACTTAGCACAATAAATAGCATGTCCCAAACCAAGGGGTTCCTTCTGCCTTATGTAGTGGATATTAACCATATTAGAAATCTTTCTTATTTCTCTTAAAAGGTCAGTCTTGCCTTTCCTCTCAAGCTCTAACTCTAACTCTATAGATCTATCAAAATGGTTTTCTATAGAGGTTTTATTCCTACCAGTGATAATCAATATCTCCTCAATACCTGACTCTATTGCTTCTTCTATTATAAACTGTAAAGTTGGTTTATCTACTATTGGTAGCATTTCCTTTGGTTGAGCTTTAGTATAAGGTAAAAATCTGGTTCCAAAACCTGCAGCAGGTATAACAGCTTTCCTTACTCTCATATGTAATTCCTCCTAAAAATTTATTGTCTATTTAATCATATTAATTATAATAACATAATATACTCTATATACTTTTGCTATTTTGCCAATATGTAAAAAAAATTATCAAGTCTCTATTAACTCATGTATTAATTATACCATTTATCTTCAAAAGGAACATATCCATTACAAAGAAAGCGCTAATCCATTATTTTTATGATTTATTTTCAATTTTGTGTATAATAATAATTAGTATGCAATCTTATTAATGAAAGGAGTCGCTATGAAACTAAAATATATGAGAATACTTAAGGTACTAATTTTTTTTATTTTAATTTTTTTTCAGGTTAACAGCACAGCTTCAGCTGCCAACATAAATAAAACAATAATCATAGTAACGGACCAGTTGGACTTTTCCTCCATAGAAAAATTAGACTTTAATAGGGAAATGTCATTAGGGTTGATGAATACTAGAACATCTAATGTCTTTGCCAACAGTTATGAAAGCTATTTCATGACCATTGCCACTGGGAGAAGGGTAGAAATTAAAAATGGGCTTTTTAAAGGAATTAAAGAGAACAATAACCGCTTAATTGTTGAAGGATATAAGGATATAATTAATGCCTTAAACAAAAAATACTTAAATTTCTCGGATGAAATTGAATTCCTATCAGATACATTTATCAACAAAGGAATTAATATTGGATATATAGGTAATGATTCGTCAGCACTTCTTGCTGCAGACAAAGAAGGCATTATACATTATGGACATGCAAAGGTAGTATATGAAGCTGATTGGTTAGCTGACAAAACGGATGACATTTTAACTAAAGCTGATATATTGGTTCTATCCTATAACATCGATAATAAAGAAGACAAGCTTGAACTGCTTGAAACATACGTAAACAGGTTTAATGATTACAACATAATGATCTTTCCTAGACAGGTAAGCGGTGACATAAAAGATATAAGAAATAAAACCTTAGTTCCCATTTTATACCATAATCCAAAAGAATCAACAGGAATCCTAACTAGCAACTCAACAAAGCGGGAAGGCCTCATTACCAATATGGATATATTCCCCGAGATAGCTAGTATTTATAACATAGATATAACTACTTGTACTGGTCATGAAATCTATTCTGTTGGTAATTTTACATCCAAAAGTGATTTAATCCAAAAGAATAAGTATAACTTGAGCAAAACTTTAAATCTAATCGTAGTAAAATACATTTTTCATGGTATAGTCATCTTTACTCAACTGTATATATTCTATGACATATATCGAAATAGGCGGTTCTTGCATCATAGAATCCATAAATACGAACTGCTCATGAATAGGTTAATCTTATATATTTTCGTATCATTGCTTCTAGGAATATTTAAGCCTAATTGGAATTTCATCATATATGTTCTTAGCATATTGACATTAACCCATATGATAATCTTTTATATGGAAAAGAAAAAATTTGACAACTATGAGCTGTTCCCAATATTGACTAACCTTCTATTATTAGCTGCTGTATATTTACAGCCAGAATTAATATATCATACTTTCTTTGGGTTTAATAATATAATTACCGGTGGTAGATTTTACGGTTTAAACAATGAATCAATGGGCATACTTTTAATCACTGCTATCATTACATTTTTTGCAATTAGAAATAAGATAAAATCTAAATTAGGAAACTTCATAATACTTATTTTGTACTTTCCCGTTATAATATTAGCTTTATCAGATAAATACGCTGCCAACTTTGGAGGCTTTTTAGCCTCAATTGCTGTTTTTATAATGCTTTTAATTACAACTCTATTTGATAAGAAAATAAGCAAGAAAGGCATTATAACATTGATATTTTTGGGAATACTTGTTTTCATAGTCGGATTAAATATAGAATTAAAAAACGATCCTAAGGGCCATATAGTAGATTTTTATTTAAGAATAAAACAATTAGGGATATATGAATTAGTAAATATGATCCTTAAAAAGTTTAAACAACTACTGCTGATAACCATATCGCCTCCTTGGAGCTTCATATTTGTTGGGCAGCTATATTTTCTAAGAAAGTTTGCTATGAACAATAAAACAATAATTGAAAAAGCTAAAAAAGTAGTTCCTCATGTAGAATCAGAACTCCTAATTATGTTCATCAGTTCCATTTTGGTATTTGCTCTCAATGACACCGGAGTTATAGCTTTTGTTTATATGAATACCTATTTGATTAGAAAACTGATTCATCTAAAAGCAAAATACATAGTGTAATAAAGGACTTTTGTTAATAAGCAAAAGTCCTTTTATTTTTCCATAAATATATATATTGATACTTCCATTTTTTTCAATATCCACATTCAAGTTATTATTATTTGGATATTCATAGCATAAGATATAATAGCCTATCTAACTCGGAGGTGAAAACAGTATGATATGAAATAAATAACATAAATTGATACCTATATAAAACTCCGCTTTACCGATAAACAAAATTTAAATCCATGTAAGGGGGATAGGAATGAAAAATTATGAATTATATAAAATGACTGCAAATCAAGTTCTAAAAGGAAATTTTGATAAAGCAATTATATCCATAGGCTCCTGTGAAGCTCATGGCATGCATTTACCAGAAGGAACTGATACTCTAGTAGCATACAAGCTAGCTTGTCAAATTGCCGAACACTATGATGATATACTTGTATTACCTCCTATTACCGTTGGATATAGTGCTCATTATGATACATTTCCCTTTACCATATCATTAAGCTATGATACTACAACTCAAGTTCTATATGATGTTATGGAATCTGTCCTTAGAAATAACATACAAAAAATCATAATAATAAATGGCCATGATGGAAATATAGCTCCAATTGAAATAGCAAGCAGAAAAATAAAGGAGAATTACCCAAAGGCTAGGATTGTTGCTCTACCTCAATGGTGGGTAACTGCAGGTGAACTGCTTCCTAAAGATACATTTGAAGTATGGAACGGATTAGGCCATGCTGGAGAAGGAGAAACTTCCATTATGTACTATCTTTTCCCAGAATGGTGTGAGCCTGACCTTGCAACATCAGTAGTCCCCGATAATTTACCACCATATGTAGATGTTAAGTGGGATTTTGGTGAAATAACTGATACAGGTCAAACTGGAGATGCTACAAAAGCTACTGCTGAAAAAGGTAAAAAGATGAATGATGTATTAATCAAGTGTATGATAGAAGCTATTGATTATCTCAATGAAAGGGACTGGAACTATAATACTACTAATCATGCAGTAAATAAATTAGACGGATAATAAATAAGATTCCGATAGAAAGGAGAAAGATATGGTTGATAATATTAAATCGCCAAATCCATTAGAAGATCAACAGTTCTTGATGGAAGATGAGAAAAATGAATTTATGCTATCTCCTGTTCCAATGGATAAAAGAAGGCCAACTCTAGCACAAATATGGGTATGGGTAGGCTTTGGATATGTAGTTACAGGATTATATGTTGGAGGAATACTGGCAGGACATGGCAATAATCCAGGCCTAACACCATCTCAAGCAATACTGGCTATAATAATCGGAATGGGTTCCCTATTTTTAATAACAAGCTTCCTAGGAATTATTGCCCAAAGAACTGGTTTAAACCTATCACTCCTCTGCAGATATACCTATGGTGCTAAAGGCATGGCAATTCCCATGATATGCATGGCTCTAATGACTCTAGGATGGTTCTCCAATATAGCAGGCATGGTGGGAGATATATGGGGAACATTTTTAGGCAATAGGTCAGGTATAATCGTCATAAATCCTGCTAATTTAGGACATAATATCCCTCCAATAACCTTAGAAGGTATGTTAGCTACTATATTCTGGGGATTAGTGTTCACTTATACAGCAGCAAAGGGTATTAAAGCTATTGAAAAAGTGTCCAGCGCTGTTGGACCAATCATTCTAATAATAGCTATAGTGATGGGATATGTAATGATTCAGCAAGTAGGAGGAACAGAAAGCTTCTTGGAAATTGCTAATCAAAAAACTGGATTAAGCTTAGGTACAGGTATTACAGTCCTTGTTGGCAGCTGGATTGCAGGTGCAGTTATGGGGGTTGATTTGTTTAGATTTAATAAAAACATATTAGCAGTGTGGCTAGGTTCTGCAGCCTGTTTTATAATTACTAACCCAGTTTTAAACATTGTGGGATATATTAGTACAATGTCCTATGGAAACTACAATTTTGTGGCATGGATGATAACTCAAAGTATATTTGTGGCCATAATTGGGGTATTCTGCTGGACTGTTTCACTATGGACCACTGACCAAAGCGAGCTATATTGTAACTCATTATACCTAGGCCCTGTATTTGATGCCTTTGGTAAAAAGAACATAAATCGTAGCAAAATAGTTTATATTGTTGGAGTCTTTGGAACTATAATAGGAGCATTAGGCGTTTATCAAATGTACTTCTCAAATTTCATAAATATCCTCGGAGCAGTAGGTCCTCCTATCTGTGCCCCAATTTTAGCAGACTACTTCGTAGTGCATAGAAATAATAAAAAGAAATATGACAAATCTACACTGTATAGTCAACCTAAATACCGCTGGAGTGGCATTATATCCTTTGCTATTGGAGGAGTATTGGGATATCTATTCCAATATCATATTGCTCTCCCAGGCGACTTCCCCTCTGGACTTGCAGCATTGATTATAAGTTTCCTAGTATATATAGCCATATATAGATTTACTCCCGACTACAAAGAAGACCAGCTTCTAATTGAAAGCGTAAAATAAATATAGGTTCTATAATAAATGTTGGGGTGGAAAATAATTTACCCTAACATTTATTTT
>JAAROH010007981.1_pt1 | contig 19824 bp, 20 predicted proteins | sample 7248631 | NCBI WGS metagenome assembly JAAROH01 (sample SAMN09772309, study PRJNA484901) | compost metagenome | isolation source: Vermicomposting unit | place: India
ATGCTAGGTGGTGTGAGGGGACGGGGGTTAGCCGCCCCCTCCTACTCGATTTTCGTGACAAAAAGATAGACGGCCAGGAGCAGGCTGAACAAAAGGAGCGAGTGGAAGGCGGCGTGGAGGATGTCGGCCGTGATGCCGTTTAATTCCGGCAAAAAACTGCGGGTGCCGCCGGACATCGCCTGATTCCGCTGCAACCTTTTTTCATCGGCGCCGAAAAGATACGGCAACCGCCAGGCCTTTGCCGCTCCGGCCAAGATCAGGCCCGAATGGATGACGAACCAGGATCTGAGCCAAAGGGGATATTTTTCCCGGCAAAAAGACCGGCGAGCAGGAGAAGGATGTCGACGGATAAGCCGTTGACGACGGTAACGAGGAGCAGCTCTCCCGTCGTGTTTTCCCTGCGGACGGATGCCGGATCGTTAAAGCGGCCGAGGGGGACCCAGTCATGCAGGAGCAGGAACAGCAGCATGGCGCCGAGGCAGGCCATGAACATTTTTTCCGATAAACGAATGTTTCTTTCCATTTTCCGTCCCCCTTTGCGGTTGCGATGCAAGACGGTTCGTTACAGTTTGACGGCAACCCGGCGGGTAAGGAGCCGGATCAGCCAGGCCATGATGAAGATCAGCGCCAGGCTGGCGAAGATGAACCCCGGCAAGGGGATGGAAAAGGTGTCAACAGGCAGCCATTGTTTAAGGGATTCCGCCGCTTCCTTCTTCCAGAGAAATGCCCGCAGATGGAAGAAAAAGAGCGCGAGGACGATAAAGCCCAAACCGGCCGGCCCGCCGTAACGATAGAATCCCGCCCCGATCAGCCATCCGCTGAGGTAGAAAAAGGCCAGATTCAGGGCGTGCAAAGCGATGGCCAAGAGCCCGTTTTCCTGCAGATCGGCGAGGGGAATGTCAAAGACGGGAACGATGATCATCCGGATGATGGTTCTCACCCAACTGGAAGGCGAATCGCCCCCGGAATCGATCATACCGGCGCTGTGGTACGAAACCGGGAGGTCCGCCAGCCGGACAAGGGATCTTTCCGCCAGCGCCATAACCCCCGCGATAAGGGGGAGCGCCAGGGCAAGACCGGCGGCCGCCGCGATTCCCCCTTTGAAAAATTCCTTCCGCGTCACCCCGTTCCGGATGAAGGCCGGCATGAAGGCGTAGACGGCCAGGATTCCGAGGACGAACATGAAAATGTTGGCGGACTGGCCGGTGGAAAGGAAAAAGTCTTCGATGCGGCTGCCGTTTTTTGCGGAAAAAATCAACCGGACGATTTGAATCATGGTCACGATTCCCAAATACCAAAGGGCCCATCCCATTTGGACGGCAAACATGTCGATGGCGATCTTGGCGGATACGGATCTCTGTTTCAAGTTAATCTTCCTCCCCTGTCAGAAAAATGAATAAGTCTTGAAGGGAAACGGGGCCGACATCCAGCCCTTCGCTTCTTGCCCTTGCCATCTCTTCCTCGGTAAAGGCGCCGTACAGTGTGACGGATTTCGTCTTTCCCAGCCGCTGTTCATTCAATATTTTCTTGCCCTCGACGAAGGGATCGACGATCCTTTCGTCGCCGGTCACCGTCACCCCCCGCGAAACCAGCCGGTCGTATGCTTCCTGCACGACCACCTTTCCTTTATTGAGAATGATCACTTCATCAAACAAGTGGTCCATCTCCGAAACGAGATGGGTGGACAAGATGAACATCCGGGGGTGCCGGGTTTGATCTTCCAACAGCTCCCGGTAAAAGATCTCCCTTGTCGGGGCGTCCATTCCCAGGTAGACCTCGTCAAAAATCGTAATCGCCGTCCGGCTTGCCAGGCCTAAGGTCACGTTCATGGCCGATTGCATCCCTTTGGACAATTTTTTCACCGGTTTTTCCAACGGTAGCTTGAAGCGCCTGACCAGGTATTCCGCATATTCCCGGTCGTAGGCGGGCCGGTATCTTTCCGCCATCTCGAGGACTTCCTTCACCGTTTCCGATTCTTCCTTATAGTCCCTTTCATAGAGAAAGGCGATGTCGGGCATGATTTTTTCGTTTTCAAAATGGATTTGCCCGTTTACCGTGATCGTCCCTTCCGTCGGCTCCCGGTAGGCGGCGAGCAAAGTAAGGAGTGAGGTTTTCCCGGCGCCGTTTCTTCCGAGAAGGCCGTAAATTTTTTCCCCTTCCAGCCGCAGCGTGATCTGTTTTAACGCCTCAAAGGTGTTGTATCTCAAGGAAACGCCGTTAAATTCCACGCGCATCGTCATTTTTCCCCCGTCCTTTCACCTGCTTGATGAATGCCATAATTTCTTCTTCGGAAATTCCCAGCAATTCCGCTTCCCTTACCAATCCATAAATGTAATTATCCAGGAATTCCTTCTTCCGCTTCCTGATCACTTTTTCCCGCGCGCCTTGGGCGACGAACATCCCGATTCCCCGCTTTTTGAAAAGGATGCCTTCCTCCACCAGCTGGTTCACTCCCTTGGATACGGTCAAATGGTTGATCTTGTAAAATTGGACAAGCTGGTTGGTCGAAGGGGCCTGATCCCCTTCCGCAAGCTGCCCGGTTAAAATCTGGTCTTCAATGATCCTCCGGATTTGCTGGTAGATGGGCTGATTGCTTTCAAACGGATGGTCCAAAGTTTCTCACCGCCTTTTGACAGTTCGGCTCATTTGCATATCTAGTTATATACTTACGTATATAACTATAGATAAAGAATACCCGATTGTCAACGGTTTTTCGAAAATCGCGGAAAAGGAGGGATTTGTGGAAAGGCGGCCGCTTATGAAAGGGAGGGTTTGATTTGCCGCGTGGGCGGATGTGGGCACAAGGGATGAAGGGAAGGCACCGCCCCAGGGCCGCAAAAAAGGAGGAATCAAATGGGCACAATGGAAAAGGGGGGAGGGAAAACCTGGATGTGCGGGGGAAGGATCAAAATACAGATTCATCGACGTTTGTCGGCTTGAGGGGCAACCCGGATGTGCGGGTGAAGGTCCGTTTTGACCCCGACCGCCAAGGGAACCGGGCGATGGCGCAAATGCTGAAAGGGGGACAGAAAATCGGCGGTTTTCAGCCTCTTTCGGCTCTGTTATAATTTCTATAATGCGGAAACAAGCAAAGAGGGGATCGCAATGGAGCTGCAAAAAATGTTTGAACTGCAAAAAGTTCTCGACCGCCGCATCGAAACAAAGCACCGGCTGGAGCATGAGAACATCTTTGACAAAAAGGTGCTGGCCCTGCTTGTGGAAATCGGGGAATTGGCCAATGAAACGCGCTGCTTCAAATATTGGAGCGAAAAGGGACCGTCCGCCAGGGAGACGATTTTGGAAGAATATGTCGACGGCATGCATTTCATCTTGTCCCTTGGCCTCATGTTCGGATTTGACCGCCTGTCCGGGGAGTCCGTCCCCGGAAGGGGACGGGGGACAGGGGATTTAACGGTGAAGTTTTTGGAAGTCTATGATGCGGTTTACCGTTTCCAAAGGGAAAAAACGGCCGAATCCTACATGGCCTTGCTGGAAACCTTTTATGAATTGGGGGAGCTGCTCGGTTTTACCCGGGAGGAAATCTTCCGGGCCTATGTTTCCAAAAATGAAGTGAACCACCGTCGGCAGGAGGAAGGGTATTGACGGACGGAAATGGCGGCATCGCTTTTGCCCCTTTCCGTGACGGGGAAACCCGTTCCCTCATCCATCGCGTGCCGCACAAGCCGCGGGAAAACGGAAGGACACCGGAAAACTGTTTCGGTGTCCTTTTTTACGGATTTTTAAAGCGGAAGATTCCCGGGCGTACCGGAAGCTTCGGTTTTCCTTCGCCCGCTTCTTTGCGGCGCGGAACCGGAAAGGCTTTTCAAGCTGTTCATGCCGTCCCTTTCATGATCTTTTCAACGGACGAAGGCACAGGCGGACAGGCCGCAAAGGTCTTTTTCAACCCGTTTCTTCCATTTCTTTTTCTCTGCCGGCAAACTGGCTGAAATAAAGATCGGCGTAAAATCCCTTCCGCGCCAGCAGCTCCTCGTGGGTTCCCTTTTCGATGACCCGGCCGTGGTTCATGACGAGGATCATGTCGGCGTTTCGGATGGTCGACAGACGGTGGGCGATGACAAAACTGGTCCTCCCTTTCATGAGCTCCCTCATCGCGTTTTGGATATGGATTTCCGTCCTCGTGTCCACGTTGCTTGTCGCTTCGTCCAAAATCAGGATGGGCCGGTTGGCCAATATGGCCCGGGCGATGGTCAACAGCTGTTTCTGTCCTTGGGAGATATTCGAGGCCTCCTCGTTCAAAACGGTATCGTAGCCGTCGGGCAAGGTCCGGATAAAGTGGTCCGCCCGAGCCGTTTTGGCCGCCTGGATGATCTCGAAATCGGAGGCGCCTTCCCGGCCGTAGGCGATATTTTCTTTGATCGTTCCGTGAAACAGCCATGTGTCTTGCAAAACGATGCCGAACAGTTGACGGAGATCGCTCCGCCTCAAATCCCGGATGTCGACCCCGTCGATGGTGATCCTTCCCCCGTCGATTTCGTAGAAGCGCAGGAGCAGGTTCATCAATGTGGTTTTGCCGGCGCCGGTCGGTCCGACGATCGCCACCGTCTGTCCGGGCTTGACGTCGATATTCAAATCCTCGATCAACGGTTCATCGCCCTTGTAGCGGAAAGAGACGTGCTCGAAACGGACATGTCCTTTCGGTTCGGGCAGGGTGACCGCTTGTTTCTGGTCGGGGACGTCTTCATTTTCGTCCAATACTTCAAAAATCCGTTCCGCCGAGGCGACGGTCGACTGGATGATATTCGCGATATTGGCGGCCTGGGCGATCGGCTGGGAAAATTGCCGGGCGTATTGCATAAAAGCCTGCACGTCCCCGACGGTGATCGCCCTTTTCGTCACGAAGATGCCGCCGACGACGCAGATGAGGACATAGGCCAAATTGTTGATAAAGTTCATCAGCGGCATGATCACACCCGAGATGAATTGGGCCTTCCAGCCGGCATGATACAGGTTTTCATTGATCTGCTTAAACCGTTCGATGGCCGCTTTCTCCCTGCCGTAGGCCTGCACCACCTGGTGGCCGGTAAACACCTCTTCCACATGGCCGTTCAACTCGCCGATGGCGGCCTGCTGCCCTTTGAAATATTTTTGCGATTTCGAGGCGATGAACACCGTCGTCAGGAAGCTGAGCGGAAGGGTCAGCATGATGAACAGGGTCATCAGCGGGCTGATGGTCAGCATCATGACGAATACGCCGACGATCGTCACCAGCGAGGTGATGATTTGCGTCAAACTTTGCTGCAGGGTGTTGCTCACGTTGTCCACGTCGTTGACGATCCTGCTTAAAATCTCCCCGTTGGTGCGGGTATCGTAATATTTTAGCGGCACCCGCGACAATTTTTCGTCCAGCTCTTTCCGAAGCTGGTAAACGGTCTGTTGAGCGACGCCCGCCATCAGATATTGCTGGACATATTGGAATGCGGAGCTGAACAGGTACAGTCCCGCCAAGATCAGCAGGATTTGCCCGATGTAGGCAAAATCGATGGCGGCTCCGGGTATTCCTTGCCATTTGGCCATCAACCCTTCAAAAATTTTCGTGGTCGCCTTGCCCAAAATTTTCGGGCTGGCGATGGCAAAAACGGTGCTGAGGACCGCCGCTCCCAAAACGGCGGTGAGCCGCCACCGGTAAGGCTGCAAATAGCGGAGAAGCCGTTTCAGCGTCCCGCGGAAATTTTTCGGTTTTTCCACCGGCATGCCCAGACCCATCGGGCCGCCCCGGGCATGGGGATGGTTGGTTCGGAACGGCCTTTTCTCGTTCTTCATGCGATTTCCTCCTCCGAAAGCTGCGACGCCACGATTTCCCGGTAGACGGGACAAGTTTTGAGGAGTTCCTGGTGTTTCCCGATTCCGGCGATTTTCCCCTCATTTAAGACGATGATCCGGTCGGCATCCATGACCGTTGCCACCCTTTGGGCGATGAGGATCACCGCGGCGTCCGCCGTTTCCTTCCGCAAGGCCTGCCTTAGCTTGGCGTCGGTTTTGAAGTCCAGGGCGGAAAAACTGTCGTCGAAAATGTATATATCCGGTTTCCGGACCAATGCCCGGGCAATGGCCAGCCTTTGTTTTTGGCCGCCGGAAAGGTTCGTTCCCCCCTGGGCGATGACCGTCTCGTATTTTTCCTTCATTTCTTCAATAAAATCCGCGGCCTGGGCCGCTTCCGCCGCGTGCCGGATTTCCTCGAAACTGGCGTCTTCCTTCCCGAAGCGGATGTTTTCCGCCACGGTGTCGCTGAACAGAACGGTTTTTTGCGGAACGTAGCCGATCTTTTTCCGCAGTTCCTCCAAGGGCCAATCGCGGACATCGATGCCGTCCACCAGCACCCTTCCTTCCGTCGCGTCATAAAAGCGGGGGATCAGCTGGACCAGGGTGGATTTACCCGCCCCCGTTCCCCCGATGATGGCCGTCACTTCGCCGGGCCCCGCCTTAAAGGAAATGTCGGAAAGGGCGGGAGCCTCCGCACCGGGATAGGAGAAGGAGACGTTTTGAAATTCCACCCAGCCCTTCGCGCTTACGGACCGGCTTCCTTTCCCTCCCTCGATCGCCGGTTCGGTGTCCAGTATTTCATTGATCCGTTCGGCGGACACCTGCGCCCGCGGGATCATGATGAACAAAATGGAAACCATCAGGAGGGAAAACATGATTTGCATCGCATATTGAATGAAGGCCATCAAATCCCCGACTTCCATCCGGTTGTTGTCGATCCGCATGGCGCCGAACCAGACGATGGCGATCGTCGAGAGATTGACGATGAGCGTCATGGCCGGTGCGATTAAGGACATGATTTTGATCGCGGCGGTGGTCGTCTCCGTCAAATCCCGGTTGGCGGCGTCGAACCTTTTCTCCTCGTATCCGGTCCGATTGAAGGCGCGGATCACGCGGACGCCCGTCAAATATTCCCGCAACACCCGGTTCAGGGCGTCCAGTTTCTTTTGGATCGCCTTAAACAGCCCGATCGCCTTCCGGGCGATGAAAAAGATCGTCAGGGCGAGCACCGGGAGAATCACGAGGAAAATCAAGGTTAAATGGGCATCCCGCCCCATGGCCATGATAATGCCGCCGACAGCCATAATGGGAGCGGTGATCATGATCCGCAAGGCAAACATGAGCACGTTTTGCACCTGCAGAATATCGTTGGTCGTTCTCGTAATTAAGGACGCCGTCCCCAGCCGGTCGAATTCTTCCTGGGAAAAATTTTCCACGTGGATGAATACTTCGTTCCGCAGATTCCGGCCGAAGCCGACGGCGGTCCGGGCGGAGAAAAAGCTGCTTAAAATGGCGCATAAGAGCCCTCCGGCCGCGACCAAAAGCATGATTCCCCCGATTTTCCATATATAAGGGACGTCCCCTTTTACGACCCCGTGGTCAATGATGTCGGACATGAGCGTGGGCAGGTATAAATCCGCCATCGACTGGAGAAAGACGAGGACGATGACGGCAATGACCTGCGCCTTAAAGGGTTCCAAGTACTTGATCAGCTGTTTCACTGCCCTTTCCCCTCCGTGTCAAATGGGTCGCCGTTTGCGATTTTTTCCAATAACTCGGTGAGCGTCCAGATCTCCTCTTCGGAAAGCCGGTTCAGATAGCTTTTCAGAATCCCGCGCCTCCTTTGCCAGAAATCGTGGATAATCTCCCTTCCGAGCGGCGTCAATTCCACGCGGACGGAACGGCGGTCGTCGGGATCGGTGATCCGTTTTACATAATTCAGCTTTTCCAGCCTGTCGATCAGGACGGTGATCGCGCTCGGCTGGACGTTCATTTCTTCCGCCAGCCGCGCCAGCTTGGGGCTTCCTTCCCGGGAGATCAATAACAAGAGGATAAACTGGGTTCTGGTGACTGGATAACTGGTCATGGCCTGCATGTCGTGGTCCAATTTTTTTCTTAAATGGTGAAAGGCGACGAGCAAACGCTGGATGAGCGTATCCAATGTATTCCTCCTTCAAGAACCGTAAATTTAATGTGTTTAAATATTAAATGGTTTAAATATTTTTGTCAAGAAAAAACCTTCGCCCCTTATGCCCAGCAAAATAAAACTTCATAGCATATCCGATTTTATTTGAGGTATAATAAAGTTATTAAAATTTATAAAATAAAAAACGGGAGGGATTTTTTTGACAGTATTGGATGAACAGCTGCAAATGCTGAAGGAACTTACCGACGCCAAAGGGATTCCCGGCAATGAAAAGGAAGTCCGGGAAGTGATGAAAAAATACATAACGCCCTATGCCGACGAAGTGACCACCGACGGCCTGGGAAGCCTGATCGCCAGGAAAACGGGGGATCCGAACGGGCCGTCGGTCATGCTTGCCGGCCATTTGGATGAGATCGGGTTCATGGTAACCAGCATCGATGACAAAGGTTTCGTCCGGTTCCAAACGGTGGGCGGCTGGGTCAGTTCGGTCATGCTTGCCCAACGGGTGACGATCGTCACCGACAAGGGGAATGTGACCGGCGTCATCGGTTCCAAGCCCCCGCACATCCTGTCTCCGGAAGAGCGGAAGAAGCCGGTGGAAATCAAGGATATGTTTATCGATATCGGGGCCTCATCCAAAGAAGAGGCGCTGTCCTGGGGCGTGCGTCCCGGCGCGATGATCGTCCCCTATTTTGAATTTACCGTCATGAAAAACGAAAAATTTCTCCTTGCCAAAGCGTGGGACAACCGGATCGGCTGCGCCGTCGTCATCGAGGTGCTGAAAAATTTAAAAGGCACCGCCCATCCGAACACCGTTTTCGGGGTCGGCGCCGTTCAAGAAGAAGTCGGTTTGCGCGGGGCGAAGACCGCCGCTTTCAAGATTGAGCCGGATATCGGTTTTGCCCTCGACGTCGGCATCGGCGGCGATGTTCCGGGCGTTACGGAAAAAGAGGCGATGGGGAAATTGGGGAAAGGCCCGCAGATCGTTTTGTATGATGCCTCCATGGTTTCCCATAAAGGCTTGCGGGACTTTGTCGTCGGCGTAGCGGAAGAGTTGGACATTCCCTATCAATTCGAAAGCATCCCCGGCGGCGGCACGGACGCGGGGTCCATCCATGTGACGAAAAGGGGCGTTCCTTCATTGGCCGTCACGATCCCGACGAGGTACATCCATTCCCATGCCGGCATCCTTCACCGGGACGATTTCGAAAATACGGTAAAACTGGTGACGGAAGTCGTGAAACGGCTCGACCGGGAGACGGTGAACAAAATCACCTATGACTGAAACGATGCCGCCCGCTGAAGCGGGAATCCCGGCATATCCGAAAAACGAATGGGCGCCCGATGATGCCAAAAACGACGATCACCGGGCGAATGCGGACATTGTGGAAAAAACCCTTTTCGGGAGGATGACCGAAAGGTTTTCCCTCCCGGGAGGGTTTTTTTCTTCCCGGCCGGGTTACCCGTTCCGACAGGGGACCATGAAGGCGCCTGCGGATTCCTCCGCCCGCCTTTTGCGGACGGCTTTCCTTTCCGCCTGCGGGGCGGAAACCTGCAGGGGACCTTTTCCCGCGTCGATTTTTCCGCACAAAAAATCGCTCCGGCTTTCCGCCGGAGCGATTGGAAAAAAGGGGGATCGGGATTGGTTTCCCGGTCTTCTCATTTTTCCCGAAATCTTCGCCCGTTAAACATACGCGTTCAATGGCGTTCGGGTTTTTTCAGACCTTCTTCCAGCGTTTCCAGCATCATCTGCTGTTCATTGGCGTCCGCGTTTTTCCAAATCACTTCAAAAAGCACGCCCAGTCCGGGCAGCATCTTTTCTTCGCCTCCCTGGATGGCGTCCACGATCGTCGCCTTTAATTCTTCCCGGGTATTATCGGAAACGTTTTGAATGATCGCCTTCCGCAAATCGAAATCCATATTCAAGTTGATCATCCTTCCAATTTTATTGTCATGGATATTTTGCTACACTTTTGTATGGATTATGTGCATCCGTCCGGGAACGGATGCCGGGGCAGGTGAAAAAAATGAAAAGGATACAATCGGCCAAAAATGAAAAGGTGAAACGCTGGAAAAAACTGTTGACGAAAAAGGAGCGGGACAAAGCCGGCCTTTTCCTCGTCGAGGGGGAACATCTTGTCGAGGAAGCGGGAAAAGCGGGACTTATCAGGGAATTGATCGTGACGGAACGGTTCCTGGGGCAGCTTCCCGCGGCGCGATACGGGGCGGATGAGCTGTATCTCGTTTCCGAAGAGGTCGGCAAGGCGATAGCGGATACGGAAACGCCCCAAGGGATTTTTGCCGTTTGCGGAAAACCGGAGGCCCGGGATCCGGAAGGGAAGCGGTTTTTATTGATTGACGCCGTCCAGGATCCGGGAAATCTGGGCACCCTGATCCGGACGGCGGATGCGGCGGGCCTGGACGGGGTCGTCGTCGGGGAGGGGAGCGCGGACATTTACAATCCGAAGGTCGTCCGCGCCACCCAGGGAAGCTTGTTCCATCTCCCCGTTTTGCCGGGTTCCTTGGAAGGCTGGGTGGAAACATTCCGCTCGCGGGGGATTCCCGTTTACGGAACCGCATTAACGGGCGTCTCCATGTACGAAATCGGGCCGGCGCCCGCCTTTGCCCTGCTGGTCGGCAATGAGGCGCGGGGCGTGGATCCGAGGCTTCTGGAAAAGACCGACGCCAACCTGCACATCCCGATCTACGGGATGAGCGAGTCGTTGAACGTCTCCGTCGCCGCCGGGATTCTCCTCTATCATTTGCGGGGAAGAAATTCCGGATAAAAACCGCCATTTTTCCGGAATGGGAGCAAATGGGAGCCGGCCTCTTTTTTTCGGCACAGCGAAGGAAAAAACGGCTCCGGTTTCCCCTTCGGCCATCCGGAAAGGAACGGGAAGATGCGGCCAGCCGATCCGCGGCGGGCGGGCAAAATATGGGCGCGGCCGCGGCAAAGGATTCCCGTTGAATTTGCGGGAAAAGCCCTTTATAATAATTGATAACCGTTCCGAATTTTTCGTTGAATGATAAACGGAAGTACCTCGGAACCGGTATATCAAGAATTTTTCGTTGAATGATAAACCTTTACGGACCTGAACAACGGCATATCGGAAGCGATGATCGGGGCAGAGTAGTCGGGGGACCTTCGCTTACAGGGAGAAAATGCCGCGACTGAGAGCATTTTCAGCCGGAGCCCGAACGAAGTTTCACCCCGGGAGCTCGCATCGGGACCACTCCGGGAATCCGGGGTGTAAAGATGTTGCGGAGGCGATCCGTTATCCAAAGGAGCGGGCATGGCGTTCCGTCATGCCAATAAGGGTGGTACCGCGAAACGATCCTCGTCCCTTAGCCGGGAGGAGGTTTTTTTGTTTTCCCCATTTCAAACCGAGGAGGTCAAAGGATGAAGGAGCGTTTAACCGAACTTCAAGCCGAAGCGCTGGAAAAAGTGAAAGCGGCAAAGGTTTTACGGGCGCTGAACGACGTCCGCGTCGCCTTTCTGGGGAAAAAGGGCCGGATTACGGAAGTGCTGCGGAACATGGGAAAACTCCCCAAGGAAGAGCGGCCGGTGGTCGGCGCCTATGCCAATGAGGTGCGCGAAACCATCCAGCGGGCCATCGAAGAAAAGATGAACCAGCTGGAAAAAGAGCAGATGGAAAGGGAATTGGCCGAGGAGACGGTGGACGTCACGCTGCCGGGGAGACCGGTCCGCCAGGCCGGCCGCCATCCGCTCATCCGGATCATCGAAGAAATCGAGGACCTGTTTATCGGCATGGGCTACCGCATCGCCGAAGGCCCGGAGGTGGAAACGGACTACTATAATTTTGAAGCCCTCAACCTGCCGAAGGGCCATCCGGCGAGGGATATGCAGGATTCCTTTTACATCAGCGAAGAGATCCTGCTTCGCACCCACACGTCGCCGGTGCAGGCGAGGACGATGGAAAGCCATCAGGGAAGGGGTCCGGTGAAGATCATCTGCCCCGGGAAGGTCTACCGGCGCGACAACGACGACGCGACCCACTCCCACCAGTTTATGCAGGTCGAAGGGCTGGTCGTCGATGAAAACATCCGCATGAGCGACTTGAAGGGAACCCTCGAGGTCTTCGCCAAAAAAATCTTCGGCGATGACCGGGAAATCCGGCTGCGCCCGAGCTTTTTCCCCTTTACGGAGCCGTCGGTGGAAATGGATATTTCCTGCAAAATTTGCCGCGGCCAAGGCTGCCCGGTGTGCAAAGGCACGGGCTGGATCGAAATCTTGGGGGCGGGCATGGTCCACCCGAACGTGCTGAAAATGGGCGGCTTCGACCCGGACATTTACAGCGGCTTTGCTTTCGGGATCGGGGTCGAACGGATCGCCATGCTGAAATACGGAATCGATGACATCCGCCATTTTTACACGAACGACGTCCGGTTTTTGCAGCAGTTTTACCGGCAGGAATGACGGTGCCGGGAAGTTTTTCCCCTTTCGGGTTCCTGCGGCCTTTGCCGGAAGGGTGCGGAAGGCAAAGCGGCTTTTTCCCTTTGCGGATCTCTTGCGCCGTTATGCGGCATGATGGATAAAGGAGGTTGGAAATATGCTGGTTTCTTTCAAATGGCTGGAAGATTACGTCAGCCTTCCGGTGACCCCGGAGGAGCTTGCGGAAAAAATTACGAGAAGCGGGATCGAAGTGGACGGGATTCACCGCAAGGGCCAGGATTTCGATCATCTGGTCGCCGGACGGGTGTTAAAATGTGAAAGGCATCCGAATGCGGACAAACTGACCGTCTGCCTCGTCGATATCGGCGAAGGAGAACCGGTGCAAATCGTTTGCGGCGCAAAAAACGTCGCCCCGGGACAGGGGGTGATCGTCGCCAAGCCGGGGGCGAAATTGCCCAATCAGGTAAAAATCAAAAAAGCCAAATTCCGCGGCGTGGAATCGAACGGCATGATCTGCTCCTTGCAGGAGCTCGGATTCGAAGGCAAGGTTGTGCCGAAAGAATACGCTGAAGGCATTTTCGTTTTGCCCGAAGATGTGCCCCCGGGGACGGAGATCGCTTCTCTCCTGCATTTGGACGATCCGGTTTTGGAGCTGGAACTGACGGCGAACCGGGGCGACTGTTTGAGCATGATCGGCGTCGCCTATGAGACGGCGGCCATCCTCGGCGGAGAAGTCCGCTTGCCGGAAGCGGAATATGAACCTATCCGGGAAAAGGCGGAAGACCATATTCGCGTGAAGGTGGATTCGCCGGAAGATTGCCCGCTGTATACGGCCAAAATCATCCGGAACGTGAAGATCGGCCCCTCGCCTTTATGGATGCAGGCGCGGCTGATGGCGGCGGGAATCCGCCCCCACAACAACGTCGTCGATATCACCAACTACGTGATGCTGGAATACGGGCAGCCGCTCCACGCCTTCGATTACGACCGTTTCGGATCGAAGGAGGTGGTCGTCCGGCGGGCGAAAGACGGGGAAAAACTCGTCACCCTGGACGGCGTGACCCGGACATTGAATGAAAACCATCTCGTCATCACAAACGGCAAGGAACCGGTCGCCCTGGCGGGCGTCATGGGCGGCGCCGACAGCGAAGTGACCGCGGAAACGACGACCGTTCTCCTGGAATCCGCCTTGTTTGCCGGCCCCGTGGTCCGCAGGGCCTCGAAAGATTTGCAGTTGCGGAGCGAGTCCAGCAGCCGCTTCGAAAAGGGGGTCGACCCCGCGAGGGTGAAGGAGGCCGCGGAAAGGGCGGCGGCATTAATGGCCCGCTATGCGTCCGGGGAAGTGATGGAAGGGACGGCGGAGGCCCGCGCTTTGCAGGCCGATCCCGTGAAAATCACCGTCGATTTGGAAAAGATGAACGCATTTTTGGGAACGGAATTGACGATGGCAGAGGTCGCCGGCATCTTGGAACGCCTCCGTTTCCCGTACGAACAAAAGGAACGGACATTGACCGTCACCGTCCCGACGCGCCGTCCGGACATCACGCGGGAAGTGGACGTGTACGAAGAAATCGCCCGGCTCTACGGCTACGATCTGCTGCCGGGCACCCTTCCCCGGGGACCGCAGACCCCCGGCGGATTGACCGACTATCAGAAAAAAAGAAGGATCGTCAAATATTTCCTGGAAGGCGCCGGATTGCAGGAGGCGATCACCTATACGCTGACAAGCCGGGAAAAATTCCGCCTGTTTTCCTTAACGGCGACGGAAGAAATCCCCTTGAGCCTCCCGATGAGCGAGGAACATTCCGTCTTGCGGCAAAGCCTGCTTCCCCATCTGCTTGATGCGGTCCGTTACAATCGGGCGAGGAAAAATGAAAACATCGCCCTGTACGAGATCGGTTCCGTCTTCCTGTCCCGGGGCGCGGGCAAGCAGCCGGAGGAACGGGAACACCTGGCCTTCGTCCTGACCGGTTTATGGGTCGACCATCCCTGGCAGGGGGAAAGGGTGAAGGCGGACTTTTTCACGGCGAAAGGAATTTTGGAACAGCTGTTTGCGAAATTGGGGCTGAAAAACCGCATCCGCTTCGTCAAAGGAGAACCGGAAGGCTTCCATCCCGGCCAAACGGCGGAAATTCTGTTCGACGGGGAAGCGATCGGCGTGATCGGAAAAATCCACCCCGCGATGGAGAAAAACTGGGACATCAAAGATGTGTTCGCCGCCGAAATCATCTTGGCGAAGCTGTTGCGCGCGGAAAACGAACCCCTTGTCTATTCCCAGGTGCCGAGATTTCCCTCCGTCTCCCGGGATATCGCCCTCGTGTGCGGAAAGGATCTTTCCGCCGGCGAGCTGAAGGAAACGATCGTGGCGGCGGGAGGAAAGCTTTTGACGGATGCGAAGGTGTTTGACGTATATGAAGGGGAAAAGATGGATGCGGATAAGAAATCCGTCGCCTTCTCCCTGACCTTCTCGGATCCGGAACGCACGCTGACCGACGAAGAAATCGACAGGGCGCTGGAAAGGATTTTGCGGGCGCTCGAGGAAAAAGGGGCCTATTTGCGGAAATAGGGCGGCATTTTGCGCCGGCCCCATTTCGGTCGGTCCGGAAAAGGGCGGCCGGCTTTCAGGAAATGGGCTTGCCCGGGTCCGTGAAAGAAGGAAACGGATTTGCGGGAAAATTTTCATGGACGGGATATTCCGGGACATTTCCGGGATATCCCGATTTTTTCGGTTCGGCGCAAGGGAAGGGGAACCGGCCGGCGCCGTTTCACGTTCATCGTCCGCGGCAAGGCCTGATGCGGGCACTGTCCGGCGGGTACGGCCTTCCCCTCCCGAGGAGCGACGGGAAAACCGGACCTCCATCGTTTCCACCGCCTTGGGGAAGGAGCGGCCAAATTTTCACGGACCGATCGGTTTCGGGACCGGACCTTTCCGTTTTCGGGGGAGCCTTCCGGACCGCCGGGCGCAGGAGAGCGAAGGGGCGTTGCCGGATGGGTCCCTTCCGGAAAAATGCGCAGGCTTCATCCGATCCTCGTGCCGGCAAAAATATCCGCCTTTCCGGGCGGATTCCGATTCGCGAAACTTCCCCGTCTCAAACCTACCCCGGGCCTTCCCCCCTCTTCCCTTTCCCGAAGCCGGTTCCCCGGGGCGTGCGCCCTTTGCGAAAACGCCTTTGATCTTCCAATTTCCAAGGGATTCATGTATGATATTGCTAGGATTCTCTCAAAATCGCAGCCATTTTTATTCGGTGAAACGGAGGCAGACCCATTGTCTGAAAGCCGAAAAAATAAAATCGCAGTGGAAATCTACGGCCGGCAATACGTGATTGTCGGCGATGAAAGCGAAAGCCATATCCGGAAAGTCGCCGCCATTGTCGATGAAAAAATGCGGGAGATGAAGAGCCGCAACCCGTCCCTGGATACGGCGAAGCTGGCCGTGTTGACGGCGGTAAACGCGGTCCACGAATATTTGAAGCTGCAGGAGGAAATGGAAAAATATAAATACAAAAAGGACTGACGGAGATGCTGAGTGCCATCATATGGATTCTCTTCATTATCGGTTTTTTGGTCGGATTGAAAAGGGGGCTGATCCTCCAGCTCATCCATCTGACGGGATTTCTGATCGCCTTCCTCGCCGCCGCCAAATACTACAAGGAATTTGCCGAAACGGTCAAATTATGGATCCCCTATCCGTCCATGGACGGCAATGAAGCGCTGCAGGTGATTTTGTCCGCATCGAATGCGGAGGCGGCCTATTATAACGCCATCGCTTTTTTTATCATCTTTTTTGCCGTGAAAATATTGCTCCAGATCGTCGGATCCATGCTTGATTTTCTGGCGCGCATCCCGGTGATCAGCCAGCTGAACCGGCTTGGCGGGGGAATCCTCGGATTTTTGGAGGTGTATTTGGTCACTTTCGTCCTCTTGTACGTGGCCTCCCTCGTTCCCGTCGAACAGCTGCAATCCGCCTTGGACCAATCGGGAGTGGCGAAGTTTATCATCGGACATACTCCGTTTTTGACCAAACAGGTTTCCGACTTTTTTCTCGGCGCCATTATCCGATGAAACTTCTCTGGCAAAGGGAAGTTTTTTGTCTGTTTTGGAAAAAATCTGCGGGGGAGCTCCGCTCTGGGAAGTACCGCCGCTTCGCCCGGAGGCCGGAAGAAAAATCCGGATTCGGGGAAAAATTTTAACCGGCACAGAAAAATTTCGATCCAAAAGGGGGGGTCCCGGTGAACGAAAAAATTTTGCGCACGCTGGAATTCGACAAAATACGCGCCGCATTGGCCAAGTACTGCTCCTCATCGCCGGGAAGGGAACTGGCTGAGCGATTGCAGCCGGAAACCGAATACGAAACGATCGTCCGCCTGCAAAACGAGACCGACGAAGCGGCTACGGTGCTCCGCATCAAGGGGTACGCCCCCCTTGAAGGGATCTATCCCGTCTCTTCATCCGTCCGCCGGGCGGCCATCGGGGGGATGCTGGATGCCGGGGAGCTGCTGGAAGTTGCTTCGACGATCCGGGCGGGGCGGGTGTTCAAGACCTTCATGAAACCCCTTCTCGAAAAGGAATCCCTGCCCATCATGGGGGAATTGTGCGAACGGATGAATCCTCCCGCCGAGGTGGAAAAGAAGATTTTTTCCTGCATCGGCGAAGACGGGACGGTTTTGGACGAAGCGAGCGAAAAGCTTCGCGCCATCCGCAAACAGATCCGCCTGGTGGAAGAACGGATCCGGGAAAAACTGGAGGGGATGATCCGCTCCGGACCGGTGCAAAAGATGCTTTCCGACGCCATCGTTACGATCCGGAACGACCGCTTCGTACTTCCCGTCAAAGCGGAATACCGGTCCCATTTCGGCGGTTTTGTCCATGACCAGTCCGCTTCGGGGCAAACGTTATTCATCGAGCCGGAATCGGTCGTGGCGATGAACAATGAAGTGCGGGAGCTGAAGAAGAAAGAGGAAGCGGAAATCGAAAGGATCCTGCTTGAATTGTCCCAGGAAGCGGGAAGCCGCCGCGAGGAAATCGACGAGATCGTCCGGGTGATGCAGAGGGCCGATTTGATCTTCGCGAAGGCGAAATACGGCTCCGCGTACAAAGGATCGAAACCGGCCGTCAACCAAAAGGGGTACATCCGCCTGCTGAAGGCGCGCCATCCTTTGCTTCCGGCCGATCAGGCGGTGCCGAACGACATCGAGTTGGGGAAAGACTACACCGCCATTGTCATCACCGGCCCGAACACCGGCGGGAAAACGGTGACCCTGAAAACGGTCGGATTGCTTGTTTTAATGGCCCAGACCGGCCTCATGATCCCCGCCCTGGACGGGTCGGAACTTTCCGTTTTCCGGGCGGTTCACGCCGACATCGGTGACGAGCAGTCCATCGAACAAAACTTGAGCACCTTTTCTTCCCATATGTCGAACATCGTAAACATCCTGCGGGATGTGGACGAATCGAGCCTCGTTCTCTTCGACGAGCTCGGGGCGGGTACGGATCCCCAGGAAGGCGCCGCCCTGGCGATGGCCATCCTCGACGAAGTCCGCCGGAAAAGGGCGAGGGTCATCGCCACCACCCATTATCCGGAACTGAAGGCCTACAGCTATAACCGGGAGGGCGTCATCAACGCCCGGATGGAATTTGACCCGGAAACCTTGAGCCCTACCTACAAATTGTCCATCGGCGTCCCCGGCCGGAGCAACGCCTTTGAAATCTCCAAGCGGCTGGGCCTGTCCCAAAGTATCATCCGGCGGGCGAAATCGTATATCGGCGCCAATACCCGCCGGGTGGACAGCATGATCGCCTCCTTGGAAAAGAGCGAAAAGGAAGCGGAGGAGGCGAAAAAGGAAGCGGAAAATTATCTTCGGGACGCGGAAGAAATCTATAACGATCTGAAAAGCGCCTTTGAAGAATACGAAGCCAACAAGGAAGCCCTCATGAAAAAGGCGAGGGAGGAAGCCCGGACCATCGTCGAAAAAGCGAAGCGGGAAGCGGAAGCAATCATAAGGGATCTGCGGGAGCTGCGGTTGAAAAAGGGCGCCGAAGTCAAAGAGCACGAACTCATCGAAGCGAAAAAAAGGCTGGAAGAAGCGGTCCCCGGCGGGGAGGAAAGACGTTCCGGGCCCCCATCCCCCCCGAAAAATCAATCCTTTCATCCGGGGGATCCGGTCGAGGTTTTATCCCTCGGCCAAAAAGGTTATTTGGTGGAGAAGGCGGGCGGCCAGGAATGGCTCGTCCAGGTCGGTATTTTAAAGATGAACGTGGAAGAACGGGATTTGCGGCTGCTGGAAGAGAAGAAGGATCAGGAAGTCCGCCCCGTCGCCACCGTCAAAGGAAAGGAATACCATGTCCCGCTGGAGCTCGATTTGCGCGGCGAACGGTATGAAGATGCGCTGATCAAACTGGAAAAATATTTGGACGACGTCCTTTTGGCCGGCTATTCCCGGGTTTCGATCATCCACGGCAAAGGGACGGGGGCGCTGCGGGAAGGGGTGCAAAAGGTGCTGCGGCAGCATCCTTCGGTGAAATCTTTCCGTTACGGCACCCCGAATGAGGGCGGCATCGGCAAGACCATCGTGGAATTGAAGTAATCTGCCCGTCCGGACGGGAGCCGGCGGGATGAAAAAGGGACAGGTGAGCGGAATGAACGGTTTTTGGGAAAATGAACTGGTCGTCCATGCGGCGATTTACAGCGTGGCCATATTATGCACCATCGTCTTCCTCGCCGTCTTTGAGGCGGTGACCAAATACAACGACTGGGAAGAAATTCAAAAGGGAAACCTGTCCGTGGCCATGGCGACGGGCGGGAAAATTTTCGGGATCGCCAATATTTTCCGCCATTCGATCATGCATAACGATTCCCTCATCGTCATGGTCGGCTGGGGGACTTTCGGCTTCCTTCTCCTGTTGGGGGGCTATTTCCTCTTCGAATTTTTGACGCCGAAGTTCAACATTGACGAAGAGATCGAGAAGGATAACCGGGCCGTCGGCTTCCTGGCCATGGTCATCTCGATCGGCTTGTCTTATGTGATCGGCGCCGGCATCTCGTACTGAAGCCGGTTTCGCGGCATGGGAAGATCCGCGCATTCCGCGGCCCGGACGGCTCTTCCCTTTCGCCGCCGGCCGCCAAACCCGGAGGTGAAACCATTTCGAGGGGGCGTTTATTTTGGAGCGGTTGGGAAAAATTTTAATCTTCCTCTGTTTTCTCTTCTTCTTTGCGGGCGTAATCTATTTGCTGTTTTTTGCATGAATGGCGGGCGGATGGATGGGAAAGCGAACGGAAAGGAGCGGCACTCCGTTCGCCTCTTTTTGCATGGATGCCGGCCGGGGGACCCGGCCCTTTCAAGGACGATCCGTCGGAAACGGCATCTCCTTTTTGCGGCCGAGGATCCCTTCCGTCCGCTGCCCCTTCAACGGAAAACTCCCGGCTGAAAACTGATATTATCCCTCTAGTGTAGACAGTTGGGAAAATGCCCATACTGTCAGTAAA
>JAAROH010007983.1_pt1 | contig 19781 bp, 24 predicted proteins | sample 7248631 | NCBI WGS metagenome assembly JAAROH01 (sample SAMN09772309, study PRJNA484901) | compost metagenome | isolation source: Vermicomposting unit | place: India
AATAGTAATGGAGCGGGATTTAAGAAAATCCCACCCCAAATATTGACAAAGAGCCAAAAGATATAAAACAACTCTATTCAAATAAAATATCTTTTACCCCTATAACGCAGTCTTTTCAGCCATCATTTCATTCCACAACTCTTCAGCTCTATCTTTCCACTGCTCAGCGTAAGGTTTGGTCTTAGCAACAAGGTCTTCTACTCTTTCAGGAGATATTAGGTCAGTAGATTTAGCGTTAGTCTCTTTTACCATTTTTTCTATGAATTCTGGGTTTTCTAGCATTGGGCAAGGCATTAGATGGTTTTCATTAAAAGGTTGATTTTCTCTATATGCCATAAACAATGGCTGTTTTAAAGCTTCTAGTAAGCTTACTTCCCTTATATTAGCATTTGAATAATGTATAAATACGCAAGGTTCTACATCTCCATTGGCATTAATATGGAGATAGTTTTTACCTCCTGCAATACAACCTTTAACAGCAGGGCCATCATTTTGGAAATCAATTAGGAATATTGGTTTTCCTCCCTTTAATGCTCTAGTTTCTCTTATTCTCTTCATTACATATTCTCTTTGGTCTTTATTTGGCAACAATTCTACAGAAGCATCATTACCTATTGGCATATAGTGGAAATACCAAGAAAACCTAACTCCTTTATCTATTAACATATCATAGAATTCATCAGAAGTAACATCTTTATAATTTTTGCTAGTGTAACATATAGAAGTTCCATACAAAAGGCCATGCTCTTTCATTAAATCCATAGCCTTCATAACTTTATCGAAAGTTCCTTCTCCCCTTCTGCTGTCATTTGATTCTCTAAATCCTTCTATACTTATTGCCAAAGAAAGATTTCCTACTCTTTGCATATCTTTACATAACTTTTCATCGATTAATGTACCATTTGTAAAAGCATGGAAAGCACAATCGTTGTGTTTTTCACAAAGTTTTATTATATCATCTTTTCTAACTAGAGGTTCCCCTCCAGCAAATATGAAAAAGTGTGTTCCTAGTTCTTTTCCCTGTTCAATTATGCTATCCATTTCTTCAAAGGTGAGATTTAAGTGATGTCCATATTCTGCAGCCCAACAGCCTGTACATTTTAAATTGCAAGCAGAAGTTGGGTCCATTAAAATTGCCCATGGTACATTGCAATTATGAAGGTCTCTCATCTTATGAATCTTTTTAAGGCCATATAAAGATGATTCATATCCAAGATTTAAAACATGGGTTTTCAAAACATGTGGATCTGTTTCCTTAATCATACTTTCTAAATATTTCATCCACTTGCTATCTTTGTCCCTTATCAAATCCCTAGTTTTATCATAGTATTTTTCATCAAATATATCACCCATAAAATTCTGAGCCCAATCTACTAGTTTCAATAGATTGTCTTCTGTATTCCTGTTCAAATATTTCAATAAAATATCGGTGGTTTTTTCAAAGAGTTTCCTGCCAGTTATGTAAGCTATATCCATAATAACTCCCCCTTTATTTTAGTATATATAATGAATTAGAAGCTTTACATATTCAAAGAAATCTATATGTTACCAAAGTAAAACACATCGAAATATTTGTATTATTAGAATAACGTTTCTTTAATTTTGTCTAATTTTTTCACAATCTTAAAAAGAATTACCCTTCTAACTATACTTCTACTCTATTTATTGCTATAATATGATATAATTTAGCTAATGTGAAAACTATTAAAGAGGGAGTTAACTATAAATGAATAGCATCAAGAAATTTGCAGGTAGAGTACTATATGCTTTCACTGAAATCATTTCCATTGTATTCGATATAATAATAGCCATTGTATCATTTTTTGTTAACTTAGTTAACGCCATTGCTGGAGGTTTTATAGCTCTTATTGGCTTAGGAGGATGCTTACTATTTTTTATATTTGCAGGACCTTTTGGAATTTATTTTCTCTTAAATCCTCTTACAGTTTTGCTTTTACTCTTTCTCTTTCTATTCCCTATCCTGGGCAGAAGTTTTGTATCCTTTTTAAAATATATACACTACATGGTAACAGAATACCTATTCGATAGAGCTAACTATTTGATTGATGGCAGTAGCAGTAAATATACCTCATTTTTCGAATATGGCAACCGATATAAAAGGGCTCAGGAAGCAGAGCGAAGAAGAGAACAACAGAGAAGGCAAGAAGAAATGTGGAGACAATGGGAAGAGCGATTTAGGATGTGGGAGGAATATCAAAATTATCAAAGAAATTATGGTAGCAATAGCAGCTATGGTGGATACAATAGCTATACTTATAGTGATCCCACTTCAGAGTTTAAAAGGAAATACGAAGAATGTTGCGATATATTAGGAGTTCCTTATAATGCTGATAAATATCAAATAAAGCTAGCTTATAGAAAAAAAGCAAAAGAGTATCATCCTGATTTAAATAAATCTCCCAATGCAACAGAGATGTTTCAGAAGATAAATAATGCTTATGAATTTTTGAACGATAAAAATATAGAAAGATACAAAAATATAAATTAAGCCCTTTGATAAAAGGGCTTAATTCATCCTATAATTCCCATATGCTCTAGTAATATTTTAATTCCAATACCTATTAAAATAAAACCGCCCAACACTTCAGCCTTTGACTTACACCTAACTCCTAATGTATGACCTAATTTTACTCCAGTAAAAGAAGTAGCAAAAGTTATAGTTCCTATTATTATCACAGCAAGATAGATGCTTACATTTAACAAAGCAAAAGTTATGCCTACAGCTAAGGCATCAATGCTAGTTGCGATAGATAAAACCAACATATTTTTCAAGTTAAACGTCTCCTCATCAATTGGACAACATTTCTCCCTTGATTCCTTTATCATGTTTATTCCAATAGCGGCAAGCAAAATAAAAGCAATCCAATGGTCAATGTCAACTATGTAGTTACTAAATTGGCTACCCAATATGTACCCTAAAAGAGGCATAAATGCTTGAAATCCTCCAAAAAAACCACCAGTTAAAAGAGCATTTTTATAATTCATCCTTTTCATGGACAGCCCTTTACATATTGCCGCTGCAAAGGCATCCATAGATAATCCAATGCCAATAACAATCAGCTCTAAAATCTTCATCTTAAGTTCTCCTTCTATAAAATTGTCAACATAGCAATATAATTGTATCATAGAATGTGATTAATATAAATCAGTTTTAAAGAAAATGCAATAATACAAAAGCTCTTTTCTACTATGCACCTAGTTAGAAAAGAGCTTTGTAAGCTTTATTTTTTTTTCTTTTCTTATATATGTTAAGCAATTCATCAAATATTTTTGCTGAATATTCAACTGCTGTTTTTATTTCATCTTCTTTTTCTTCTTTTTTTACGTTTTCTACTTCTTTTTCAGCCTCTTCCTCAACTTTTTCATCCAAGCCCCCTTCCATTTGATTAATTTTTTCTTTTTCATAGTTTTCATCATTATCCTCCTTATTATCTATTTTATTGTCTATCTCAGATTCTGCTTCTACTGATCTATCATCTATATGAGGCTCCATGTCTATTGGCTCACTTTTATGGATTGATGTATCAAAATTATTGTCATCATCAGGGTCTAACATCCTATTAAGGTTGAAATCCATTTAAATCACTCTCCGTAAACCTTGGTTATTTTTTTAAACAATCTATATATGGCTTCTTTATCAAAACCACATTCATCAACAAGATGAGCTGTTATTTCCTCTGGAGTACTAGTTGTGTAAAATTCTTCATTCTCTGCTATGTCTTTTAAAACTCTTTCATATAACACCTTTTCTTCTGGAGTAAGAATTTCATATAATTTTCTCCTATTAATCCTTTCCTTTTCTTTCACAATCAACACTCCTTTAATTTAGATACCCCAAATATTTTAACTCCTGGTTCAATCTCCAGCATATCATAGCTTTTATCATTAATTGTTACAGTACCTTCTTTATCCACCTTTAAGTTCAAATCCAAATCCCCAATATTAAATTGTTCAATATAGTAAGGGTTCACCAGAACAAACACTGCATTTAGCTGAACAGGAGAAATATTGTTGCTTCTGGATAAATTAGCTTGATTAGAAGTATTTATCATAAAATTATATATCCTAGTGTCATCATCATCTAAAACCTCTTCTAACAGATGGTCTAATCTACTATCTTCCAACACTATCCCCTCCAACGAAAACTTTTTATTCTTCACTTTTAGTTACCTTATTATCTGAATACACATATATGTTTCCTTCATCTATGATGTTATCTTCTAGCCCTTCTATTGAAAGGTTCCAATTTTCATCTATGTTAACAGTAATGGGAATCTTATTATTGGGATCTTTTCTATATAAGTATTCCAACCCTAATAGTGCAACAAAGTTAAATTGACCTAAATTTGCCTTCATGCATTTGAACGTATTTGCTTGATTGGATAAATTAACTGACAGTGAATGTTTAATTTTTTCATTCAAATGGATCACCTCAAATAATCAGCCATGATTTTTTTTACTTCTTCGTTTTTTTTCTCATCGCTCAATTTATCATTCTGTCTCAATAAATATAATTGTTCCAATATATAAACTGGATTTTTCAACTTTTTCATATGGATAGTAAATTCTGCATCCCTAGTGACTAGCTTGCTTACATAACTATCCTTTTGAGCTTCATCCTTTTCCTTATTTTCCCCAGCCAAAAAAACACCTCCCAATTAAAATCTAACAGTGGTAGTCTCTCTTCTATCGGGACCTCTTTCATCTTTGACTGTAATGGTTTCTCCTTTCTTAGCCTTTTTGCTCAATTCCATTATTTTTCTGGTTTCTTCTCCAGAACTCATTCTGTTGTGTTGCTCCACATCTATACTTAAATTTCTATATTTTGATCTTCTTTCATCATATAATTCACCATCTAAATATACTTTACCATCATAATCTATTCTGATCTCCCTTGGCATGTTTTGGTCTTTTCTGTTTAGTTTGATCTTAATCCATTCATTGTTTTTTACGTTGTCTTCTGCCATCAATTAAACCTCCTTATACTAAACTGATGTTAATTGTAGATGAATTTTGAGTTACAACGCTTAGATGAGTAAGACACATATTGGATTGTTGATTTGTATTTATCTGGTTAGCAACCTTTGCTCCCATATAAGTACTTCCTTCTCTTTTCTTAGATAGTTGATTCTCAACTTTTTTTGACATAAATGATGCCCCCTATCCTGCTATTTATATTAATATCTTATGTAATATCTGGTTTATGGTTCATAAAAATAGCTACCTCAAAATATGATAATTTTGAGGTAGCTTGTTCTTCTATTTAAATTGTTCTAGCATCAATTTTAATAACTTTATACCATCCTCTCTGCTGGCACTTCTTATCTCTGATCCTTGTATTGCAGATAATAAATCTAAGGCGTCAACATTGTTTAGTGGTATATCTGATTCCAAAGAAATATTCTTTGTTTTAAAGTTTAGAGGATGGAACTTCTTAGAATTCAAAGTCAATCCATCTTTTGAAAATCCTATCTTCACCTACATCTCCCTCCTCATTTAATTGATTTTAGTCTCATAAAATCTATTTAAAAGGGGGGAGAAAAGCCCCCCTTATAACTTTTAAAAGTCAACTAGGTCGTCATCAAATTGCGCTGCAACTCCTAGTTGAGCTTCAATTACACTAGCTACTTGAGCTGCTATTATTGTTAGTACTTGTAGTTGAATTTGTGTTACTGTCTTCTGATTTACTATAGAAGCGAATATTCTATCAGCCACTCATTTTCACCCCCTATCCTTGTCCTACTACATAATATGCGTATATAGAACTATTGCTACAATTATTAACAATTTTTTGTACATGCCTTTGGGTAAAAACATAAATTTAATCATAACATACCAATATAGCTTGATATCTATCTGAAATAAAAAAGCTCTCAACTTCAGTTGAGAGCTTTTAAGCATGGATTCCGTATTCTTTTAACTTATTGTATAGAGTTTTTCTTTCTATGCCTAAGATATCAGCAGCTTTGCTTTTATTTCCTCCTACGTTGTTTAAAGTATATGCTATTAGTATTTTTTCGTATTCTTTTAATGTGATCTCTGTTCTACCTCTTAACTGTGGAAACTCATCTTTCCCCCGTATTTCCACGGGCAAATAGTCCTTTGTCAATATTTCTTGATGTCTTTTAGCTAATACCACAGATCTTTCCATTACGTTTTTCAATTCCCTTACATTTCCTCTCCATGGGTAGTTTATGAGTATCTGCATTGTTTCCAAATCTATTTTTCTCAGATTTTTATTATAATACTTGGAGAATTCTTCCAAAAAAGAAATAGCTAGAGGAATTATGTCTTCTTTCCGTTCCCTTAAAGGAGGAATCTCTATGTTAATTACATTAATCCTATAATAAAGGTCTTCCCTAAAGTTACCTTTTTGCAATTCTTCATATAGATTCCTATTAGTTGCCACAATAACCCTTACATCTAAGTCAATCAGGTTATTTGACCCTATTCTCTCCAGCTGTCTTTCCTGCAATACTCTCAATAGCTTTACCTGCATGTTTAGAGGCAACTCCCCAATCTCATCCAGAAAAACTGTTCCTCCTTGTGCCTGCTCAAACTTTCCTATTTTTTTATAACTGGCTCCAGTAAAAGCTCCTTTTTCATGACCGAAGAGCTCACTTTCTATTAAATTCTCTGGTATGGCAGCACAGTTAATCACTACAAATCTTTTATTCCTGCGATGGCTCTTATTGTGTATAAGTCCTGCCAACACTTCTTTCCCAACACCGGTTTCTCCAGTTAAAAGTACAGTTGCATCTGTTTTGGATATGTCATCTATTATAGACATTATGTTCTTCATTTTTTCACTGCTATATACGATTTTTTCCATTATAGAATCGTCTACATTCGTATTTACCATACCCTGTTCGGATTTTTTCATAAAGATCTCCCTCTTTAAAAGATTCTTTTCAATTACTTCCTTAGTATAATCTCACCTGGTAATAAGCCAGTATGCTCTCCATCTCTTACAACTACCTTTCCATTTACTATTACATATTTAATTCCTACTGGATATTGGTGAGGATTCTCAAAAGTTGCCTTATCTATTATTGTATTCTTATCAAATATTGTTATATCCGCCTTATACCCTACTTCTAAAAGACCTCTATCCCTTAAATTCATCTTTATAGCAGGTAATAAGGTCATCTTATTGATGGCATCCTCTAAAGCTAATATTTTTTTTTCTCTTACATACCTACCCAATATTCTCGGAAAAGCTCCATAATATCTTGGATGCACTTTAATATTTTCATAATCTCCATATGGAGCTACAGCTAATCCATCTGTGCAAAAGATAGCCATTGATTGTTTCATCACTTCAATTAGATCCGACTCTAACATAGCAAAAAAGATTATTTTTATTACTCCTTCTTCCTCCATCAAAAGCTTAATTACAGCTTCTTGTGGGATTAAATTCATATCTTCTGCTATCTCATATATATTTTTACCCTCATATTTCTTGTTTTTTGGATTTTTCATAGAAACAATCCTTATCATATCCCAAGAAGAACCAAGCATTGGATTTCCCCAGTCGCTATTTAAGTCCAGCATATCTTCAATTACCCTTTTCCTAATGTGGTCTTTCTGAAGGCATTTTACCATCTTCTCAGGACCTAGTTGCCTTATCCACGTAGGTAAAACATCGCTAAGTACGCTCTCATAAGCTGTATAAGGATACACATCATAATCAACATCCATACCATCTTGTTTTGCTTTGTTTATAATTTTTATGGCATCTTTAACCTTGCCCCAATTTTGTGGATGGGCAGCTTTTAGATGGGATATCTGCAGTTTTACACCCGATCTTTTGCCTATCTCTAAAGCTTCATTTATGGATTCAAATAGATAATTTCCTTCTTCTCTCATATGTATAGCAACAATTCCATCATATTTTTTCACAACCTTCGCCATCTCAGCTAATTCATCTATAGTAGCTAAAGAATCAGGGCTGTTGTCTAATCCTAAAGACATTCCATAAGCTCCGTTTTTTAGTTCCTCTTCTAATAGATATTTCATCTTGTCCATTTCATAGGAAGAAGGACTTCTCTTCTCAAACCCCATAACTGCAACTCTAATACTTCCATATCCCACCAGAGAAGCTATATTTACAGCTATGCCCCTTTCCTTCAATATATTTATGAATTCCATCTGACTTTCCCAAGTCCAGTAATTTGGCTCATTCTTATTTTGTACGTAAGAGCTAGTATAAAATTTTAAATCCCCTAGGCGTTCCTTATTAACAGGGCCTAAGGTTCTTCCTCCATTGCCAACAAGCTCTGTAGTTATACCTTGTCTTATCTTGCTTTCAGCTTTGGGATTTGCATATAGGGAAAAATCAGAATGGGAGTCTATATCTATGAAACCAGGGGTTACAATATACCCTTTAGCATCTATTATCTCTAATGCCTCACAATCCATATTAGAGGATATTTCTCTTATATATCCATCTTTAATGCCTATATGAGCATAATATGAACCTTTCCCCGAACCATCTATGATTTCCCCATTTTTTATTAAAATGTCGTACATTCTTTTTCCCCTTTCGGTATTTGTTAGCTAATAATTCTTATCAATTAATTAACTTTATATTAACATGAATTGTTCAATCTTTCAATCTGCATAAATCCGTGGGAATTAGGTTGTGTGTAAAATTTACTCATATTCAGCAACATTAAGAAATAATGTAGTGTGTAGTTTATATACATTTTTATAAAAATAAATGATATTCTAACTGAATCTTTAAACTATTTTTTATTTAGAAATTTGATAAATGTAATAATTTATATTTTCACAGAAAATATTTAATTTTTTGGAACGATAATTGCATTATAGTATTTTAAAATTAAAAATTCTAGCTAAAGGAGGGTTATTATGAAGGAAAAAGCAAGCGCAGTTAATAAGACCATAAAACTTCCTCACACTTATGTATTAATATTCTGTGTTATCCTTTTTGCAGCGTTACTAACCTATTTAATCCCTGCAGGAGAATATACTAGGGTTGAAGATCCTAAAACAGGTAGAACTATAGTAGACCCTAATTCTTTTACAACAGTTGAAAAAAGTCCTGTAGGATTATTTAAAATACTAACTGCTATCCCAAGAGGAATGATGGCAGCAGCCCAAATAACCTTCTTCATATTTATAGTAGCCGGTTCATTCCAAATAATTACATCTACAGGAGCTATTGAAGCTGGTATCTATAAAGTATCTAATCTATTAAAAGGAAAAGAACAACTTCTAATTCCAATATTTATGTTCTTATTCTCATTAACTGGGGCCTTTTTAGGTTTTGCAGAAGAGAATATAGTATTTATTCCTGTAGCAATATCTTTAGCTAGAGCTTTAGGTTATGATGCCATAGTAGGAATGGCTTTGGTAAGTATAGGTGGCGCTGTAGGATTTAACTCTGGAATGATGAATCCATTTACAGTAGGACTAGCACAAGGTCTAGCAGAATTACCTATGTTTTCTGGAATTGGGTTTAGATTCGTAATCTGGGTAGTATTTTTAGTTGTATCCGTATACTATGTAATGAGATACGCAAAAAAGATTAAAGACAAACCTGAACTTAGCATCGTAGCTGATTTAGAACTAGAAGAAAGAAAAAATAACACCTTAGATGCAACAGAAGAAATAAAATTATTGCCTAAACATCATTTGATATTCTTAACATTAGTAGCTGGATTTACAGTAATCATATTTGGCGTTTATAAATATGAATGGTATATCGATGAGATCGCTGCTGTATTCCTAGGAATGGGTATAATAAGTGGATTTATTGGAAGATTAGGTCCTAATAAGATGGCTCAAGAATTCGTAAATGGAGCTAAAGGAATTGTATTTGGTGCATTGGTTGTTGGAATAGCTAGAGCAATACTGATTGTATTACAAGATGGTATGATACTGGATTCTATTATACATTCCTTAGCAGGAATCATCGATTTATTACCAAAATCATTAGCTGCTGTTGGAATGTATATTGTTCAAAGTCTAATAAGTTTCATTATAACTTCTGGAACTGGCCTTGCAGCAACAACTATGCCTATTATGGTACCTTTAGCTGACATTTTAGGTATACAAAGACAAATTGCAGTATTAGCTTACCAGTTTGGAGACGGATTTTCAAATACCATTACACCAACTGCATCTACCCTAATGGCATCCCTTTCCGTAGCTAAAATACCTTATGATAAATGGGTAAAATTCTTTGGAAAGCTATTCTTAATATGGAGCATCATGGGTGCAATATTCATGGTTATAGCTACTATGATCAATTACGGTCCATTCTAAAATTAAGCATTTAAATATTATTTGTTAGAGGTGGCAATGAATATGGATAAAATTATAGAAGAAATAATCATCGTAGATGGTCATTCTGATATTCCTAGGGATATATATCTAAAAGAATCAATGGGAGAAAAAAACGTATTTATAAATAATCACTATCCTGAACTAAAAAAAGGTGGAGTCAATATCTTATTTGCAAATATATTTACTAAAGGTACAGAAGAAGACTCTTTAATACAAGGATTATTGGAAGTTGAAAAAATATTAAAAATAACTGAGGAATGCGAAGACATAGTTTTAGTAAAGAACAAAGAGAATTTAGACCATGTTTTAAAAGCTAAAAAGCTTGGAATGGTCCTTTCCTTAGAAGGATTAGAGCCATTGTATGATAACCTAGAGCTGTTGGAAATGTACTACAGATTTGGAGTTAGAGCTGGAATGCTCACCTGGAATAAGAAGAATTCCTTTGCTCACGGCACTGACGAGAAAACAGGGGGGCTAACCCATTTAGGTAAAGAAGCAGTTAGAAAAATGAATGATCTAGGCATACTAGTTGATGTTTCCCATTTAAATGAAGAAGGCTTTTGGGAGGTTATCAAAATAAATAAAGGGCCAACAATTGCTTCTCACTCTAATGCTAGAGCTCTATTCAATCATCCAAGAAATCTAACTGATGACCAGATTAAAGCCATTGCTGATAGCGGTGGGGTTATAGGTGCTGTATCCTATTTCTCTAAAGTAGATCCAGATAACCCACAAAAGCCTAGAACAGGTGATGATGAAACAGAAACCATCCATGATGTTGTTCAACACATAGAATACATGGTAAACCTAGTTGGATATGAGCATGTGGCCCTTGGCTTTGACTTTAATATGTATTTAGGAGACTTTGGAGTAAAGGGATTAGAAAGTGCAGATAGAATTCCAGACTTGATAAAACTATTATTGGAAAGAGGCCATTCTGAAGAAAATGTGAGAAAAATTGCTGGAGAAAACTGGATTAGAGTTTTAAAAGAAGTTTTATAAAAAGACTTGCTTATTTAAGCAAGTCTTTTTATTTAAATATTCTGTGTTTTACTTTAAAAACCTTACTGAAGTAAATCATCTTTCTTATAGTTTATAGTTTTTATCTTCCTTAAGTCTCCTTTATATACTATCTTTCCTTCTAACCTTAAAAAGTCTTGTGGTCTAACCAGGTTTCTTGGCTTATTGAAATTTATTATCTGGCTTTCGTTAAGAACATAGTATACAAATTCTGAACACAAGAACCTGTAATCACAATAGGATTCCTTCTGTATAAAATTATTGATTAGTCCAAAATAATTATATTTATAATCTTTTGGGTTATCGATAAACCGATTTAATATCTCTAACATCTTATAATATTTATCTTCTGATACATTGAGCTCAATAATCACTCCAGGAAGTACCTTAGAAAATTTATAAGCTCCTTTATCTATAAATTCACGTTTAAATCCACCATAAAAAGGATAATAGGTCCATATTCTCCCAAAACTATACATATGTTTCAATTCCATATCCAAGGATATTGCAGCATGGGTGTATTCGTCCTTGGTAAAATAATGAATCAGCCTTGAAATAATAGTATTGGTTCTCGTAAGTACTACATAAACAGACCTCATGTAACCCCTCTTTTCTTGCATAAACATTTCCTCTGTTCAGTATAAAAAAATCATTAATGCGTAAACTCAAATTCAGGATAATAGCTAATTCTTAAGATATTTTCAATTCAAATCTTAAAAATTTCTTAAAACAAATCTATATACTACTCCCCTGATGTCACTCAAACAAAAATACCCTTTTCTGGTCATCCTTCATCCACCAGAAAAGAGTTTTCGCGTTAGTTGATATCAACCCTTCTTCATATAGAAGAAAATTTCTAAAAGGTAATTTAATTCCTCTTATGCAATTCAAATATATTAATATTATATTTAAAACACAATAGTTTAGCAATGTTCGTCATAAATATTACAATATGATTCTTAATAGTATGGGTATAGTCACTGTAGAAAACAAAGTAGTGATTACCATAATTATAGTGGCATACTCCTTTTTAAAGTTGAAAGTCTGTGCAAATATAGGAGTCATAGCTGCTGAGGGCATAGCTGCCAAAATTATAACTGAGTTAGAAACTATGGATTTTTCTTTTATCAACATTGAAATTATTATTAGCACAGCAGGGATCAATATCATCTTAATGAATATGCCATAATATACAGTCCAATCCTTTAAATGGTTCTTAATTTTAACTCCTGAAAGCATAGCTCCTACTATAATCATAGATAAGGGTCCCGTCATACTGCCTACTGAATTAATGCTGGAAAAGACCACATCTGGCAAGGTTATATTAAACACCATCATAGCCAATCCAATGTAAACAGCTATAACCGAGGGATTTAAAAGGGCTTTTATCAGCTCACGTTTTAATTCATCTTTTTCCATTTTGCCTTTAAAAATCATAATTCCGTAAGTCCATAAGAATAGTACAAAAAACATGTTAAATATTGAACCGTACATTACGGCCTCTGGACCATATATGGAATTTAAAATGGGAAATCCCACATAGCCTGTATTAGGAAATACATTTGCAAAGTGTAATATTATTTTTTTATCATCTCTTACAGGTTTAGTAAATAAAAGTGATAGACCGATTATTATCAGATAAGCTATAAAGCTAAAATAAAAAGCCTTAAACACATTTGACTTTATATTATCATCATAGGAAAAGGAAAAAGAGCAAATGATCATAAGAGGAAGTAATATTCTTAAGAGAATTTCTATTATTCCTTTGTTGCCCTCATTAGTTATTATATTTCTTTTCCTCCCAATTACACCTACAATCATTATCAGAAATAGGGATACAATACTTTTAAAAATTACAAATGTATTCACCTATCAAACACCTCCCATATGCGACTATATTAACTTTATTCATAAACCTTTGACTATGTTCCAAAAAAGGAAAGGTATAGAACAATATTTCTCACATAAGTTCCATACCTTTCTATAGATTATACTTCCATATTAATTAACTAATTAAAAGCAATACAATCCCAGAAAGCCCTGTAACTATAACAAACTTATAGGAATCCAATTCTGTATCCACAAAACCTTCTTTGGTCTTTATTTTGCTCAAACTATATTTATGGATAAAGCTCCAATTGACATCAATATAAATCCTTTTTGTTCATAATAGCCACTGTAAAAAAAGAGAATACTATAGTATAATATATTAATGCGTAAACAATAAGATTTTAAATAGAGGATGATTTTATGGGAAAAAGAGTAATTTTAGGAATGAGCGGTGGAGTAGATTCATCTGTATCTGCATTGCTACTAAAGGAAGCAGGGTATGATGTAATTGGAATATTCATGAAAAACTGGGACGAAAAAGATGAATACGGAGTGTGCACTGCTACTGAAGATGCAGATGATGCTAGAAGAGTAGCAAATCAGCTAGATATACCCTTCTATACTGTAAATTTTGAAAAAGAATACTGGGATAAAGTATTTAGTTATTTCTTAGATGAATATAAAAAAGGTCGAACTCCGAATCCGGATGTAATGTGTAATCAGGAAATAAAGTTTAATGCTTTCTTGCATTATGCCTTAAAGCTTGATGCAGACTATATAGCTATGGGCCACTATGCACAAGTTGAAAAAAGAGGCGATTATTATTATCTGTTAAGAGGAAAAGACAAAAATAAGGACCAAAGCTATTTCCTTTCAAGGATAGGACAAGAGGCTTTATCTAGAACACTATTCCCCGTAGGCCATTTAGAAAAAAGAGAAGTTAGAGAGATTGCTCAAAAACACAACCTATACACCGCAAAGAAGAAAGACTCTACAGGAATATGCTTCATAGGTGAAAGGGATTTTAATGCATTTATCGATAAATATCTTTTAGCTGAAGAAGGAGATATAGTAGATGTGGATGGAAACAAGTTAGGTCGCCATAGCGGTCTTATCCACTATACTTTAGGGCAGAGAAAAGGAATTGGAATTGGTGGTATAGGAACAGGAGAACCTTGGTTTGTAGCAGGTAAGAACTTAAAGAAAAATATACTTTATGTAGCACAGGGTAGAGACCATCCTGCATTATACTCTGTTTCATTAATTGGAGAATCTCCAAGTTGGATATTAGGTAAGGCTCCCGAAATGCCATTAAAATGTACAGCTAAGTTTAGATATAGGCAAGCTGATATACCAGTAGAAGTCAACATGCTTGAGGACGGAAACATCCATGTAAAATATGAATATCCTGTTAAGGCAGTAACACCTGGTCAAGTAGCTGTGCTATATAAAGATGAAGTATGTTTAGGAGGAGCTATAATAAAGTCCATAGAACCCTTAGACAAGAAGTATGCATATTTAAACGAAACCTATTAATGAAAACCACCTGAACAACAGGTGGTTTTCATGCTTTTTATATTACTTTTGTATTACCCATTTAACACTGATAATTTTTCAATTCTATCAAATGCTTCTTCCATTTCTGGAATGCCAATAGTTAATGCTAACCTTATATAACCTTCTCCACAACTTCCAAAAGCTATACCTGGTAAAGCAATTATATGAGCTTCTTTTAAGAGAAGGTCACAGAATTCAGTGCTGTTCAACCCCGTTTCTTTAATATTTACAAACAGATACATGCTTCCCCTTGGAGGTAAACAAGAAAGCTTTGGTATTCTTTTTATTCTATCATAAGCATACAACATTCTATTTTTGATTTCATTTGCTATGGGAGGACAGATTTCCTTTCTCATTCTAAGAGCGTATAATGCTGCTCTTTGAGAAACGGAAGGTGCTGAAAAGACATTATTTTCATTTATGTCTTTTACAGTACTTATAATATAATCAGGGGCTAAAATATATCCAACCCTCCACCCAGTCATAGCAAAATTCTTTGAAAAGGAGAAAACTGTAATAGTCCTCTCTTTCATTCCATCAATGGCTACCATTTGGATAAAAGGTTCTTCAAAGCTAAATTCACTATACACATCATCAGCTATAACTAATAAATCATATTCCTTTGCTATCCTAGCTATATCTTCCATAGTTTTTCTTCCGTAACATGTGCCCGTAGGATTATTAGGGCTATTGATGATCAAAGCTTTAGTTCTATTTGTTATCAACTTTTCAAGTCTATCCACATTTATCTGAAACATCTCTTCTTCATAAGTTGGAAGAAAAACAGGTTTTCCCCTGGTCAATTCAACCTGCTGAGGGTATGGTGTATAATAAGGATTAGGAATAATCACTTCATCGCCATCATCAAGTACTGCTTCTAAAGTTAGCCACATTGCATGGCCCCCGCTGGTAGTAACCATTATCTCTTCTCGTTTTACATCTAATCCAAATTCATCTTTATAATACTTTATAATTTCATCCCTTAGTTCTGGATCTCCAAAAGCATCTGTATAATGGGTATGCCCATTTTTAGCATCTTTCATAGCTAAATCGATTATAGCCTCAGCCGTATTAAAATCAGGATCTCCTAAACTGAAGTTAATGATGTCATCAAATTTATTCAATAGTTCATTGCTTTCTCCCATAGGTGTAGAAATGGAATTCCAATATCTTTTGGATATGAATTTATGTTTCATAGCTACCCCTTCCTTATTGATAAATTAACAAATTCGCAAAAGGAATTTATAAATTTCTGGGAATTCAGTTTCATAATTAACATATATATTATCATAAATAATTATCATATGATATAATTTAACTATTTAAAATATTCTTAATTTAGCTATAATTCTTGCTGTTTTTTCAATCTTGACGCCAATATACTGGATATGTATACTAGAAATAATATTTTTATAGAACTTTAAAGGGGGTGTGTTGTCAATCATTTTAGGGATTTTATTTAAAATAATCAGAAAAGGGGGATTATTGCTGTGAATAAAAATTACCCTTACTCAAAATACACTAAAGACCAGCTCCTTAAATTCATAGTTCCTTCAGCAATAGGGGTATTCCTGTTTCTCTTCCCAGTTCGTTGGAAAGACTCCGTTAACATTCCTCTTGGAGTTATATCAGACGTTTTTGCCACACTTATTAAACCTGTTGCTTCCCTTGCCCTGACAATAGTAATTACATTATCCGCAATATTTAGCCTAGCAACATATCTATTTAAGCCTAAATTTATTGCTGAAAATAAATTGCTATCAAAATTATTTACTACATCCCTACCCTATGTAATTACTAGAATGCTGGGAGCTATAGTGACAATCATGTGCTACTTTCAAATTGGTCCTGAATTCATCATTTCTCCAGATACAGGAGGAACCATGATGGGGTTGTTAGAAACTCTGGTTGCATGGTTCTTTGCAGCATCATTTTTGATGCCTTTTCTCATGGATTATGGACTATTAGAATTTGTTGGTACCATACTTAGAGACTTTACTAGGCCACTGTTTAGAATACCCGGAAGAGCTACTATAGATTTGCTTGCTTCTTGGGTGGGAAATTGCAATGTAGGTGTAGTGCTAACAACACAGCAATATGAAAAAGGCTATTATACTGCTAGAGAAGCTATTACTATTGCAAGCTGTTTTTCTGCCGTATCACTACCCTTTTGCCTTGTCATAGCTGCAATGCTAGGTGTTGATGACAAATTCCCATTATTTTATGCTATTCTATGCATAACAGGAATACTTAGCGTAGTAATCATGTCAAGAATTCCACCATTAAGCAAATATCCCGATGAATACTATCCTCTTGTAGGAAAGCAGATTCAGGAAGAAGAACCAGAGGGAATTAACAAGTTCCAATGGGGCTTAAAATTGGCTGTTGAAAAAGCATCTCACGGTTTTACTCTAAAACAAATACTATATAATGGTATAGATACCTGGTTAGGAATTGTGTTTTCCTTAACTCCAATAGTAATGTCCTTTGGTACCCTAGCTTTAATTCTTGCAACCTATACTCCAATATTTGAATGGTTATCTCTACCCTTTGGATACTATTTACAGGTATTAGGAGTAGAAGAAGCTTTTAACGCAGCTCCTGCTACAATTGTAGGATTTACAGATATGTTTATACCTGCAGTGTTAGCAGCTAATATTGCTTCCTATAAAACTAGATTTATTATTGGCATATTATCATTAGTTCAAATTATCTACATGACAGAAGTAGGCACTCTAATTGTAACCTCTAAAATGCCAATCAAATTCAAAGGGGTATTAGCCATATTCCTAGAAAAGACTATTATTGCTCTTCCAATCATTGTACTTCTAACTAACCTTTTTGGTATAACAGGCTAATTTGGTATGGATAAGGAGGAATAGGATGAAAAAACATAACGTATATTTTGGTGGCGTCCCTGGAATGGATAAGGCCCATATTAACTACATGGAAGAAGAACTAAAAAGACAAATTCCCGATATTAATTATACCTTTTTTGGGGAAGATGTCCTAACATCTGATGGGCTAATTGAACGATGCCATGACGCAGAAGTTATTATTTCTTGGGATCAGGAAATGGATGAAAAGGCATATTCTTCACTAAAAAACCTAAAGGCCTATTGTGCAGCAAGTATAGGATATAATGCAGCTAATGTAAAACTTGCAGAAAAATATGGTGTAATAGTTACAAATGCAGGCAGCTACTGTATAGAAGAAGTTGCAACCCATACAGTTGCATTAATACTTTCTTGTAATAGAAAATTAAAATTAATGAACGAAAGCGTTATTGAAGGAAATTGGAACTGTGGTATTGCTGATCCCATAATGAGGTTTTCTGAAGCTACAGTAGGATTATACGGTTTTGGAAACATTGGAAGGAAAGTTGCGGAATATCTAAAAGGTTTTGGTTGTAGAATTATTGCAACAGATCCCTTTGCAGATGAACAAATTGCAAGAAAACTAAATGTTCAATTAGTAGATTTAGAAACTTTAGCTAAAGAATCAGATTATATTTCCATCCATGCCCCTTTGCTGGAAAGCACTGAATATGTATTCAATAGAAATTTGTTCAGTATTATGAAGGACTCAGTTTGCATTATAAATACCTCTAGGGGAAAAATCATAAAACATGATGATCTGTATGAAGCGTTAATCAGTGGCAAAGTATCCTTTGTAGGATTAGATGTTCTCGAAAAGGAACCTCCAGGTGAAATAGAGAGAAAAATTATTAATCATCCTCATGCCATAGTCACACCCCACGCAGCCTATTGCTCTACTACTGCCTCTAGAGATCAGATCCTAAATACTGTACAATGTGTTAAGAAAATATTAAACAACGAACTACCAGATTATATTGTGAATCCAGGTGTCATAAACAAGATTAACTGGCTGAAAAAATAATCCCGTTCCCATCCAAAGGGCTATATAAATAGCCTTTTGGACGGGAACTGGATTTCTTAAAATCTTTCCCCTTATTTTTCATAGAACTCTAAGCCCTGTTTTAAAAGCTTATCTCTCCACTCCATTTCTAATATTTCTAGTTCTTCACTATAGTCAGTTTTGGTCTCGTCTTTGTCGTATTCTAACCTCTCTAATATCTCAATTGTAAAACTATCTTCCCCATGTTCAATCCATGCTTTTTGTAATTCTCTATTGGGATGATTACCAAATTTCAATTTAAACTCTGTACTATTTATGGCTCCTTTCAAGTTTTGTGTCGTTTCTATATAGCATTTATTATCAAAATCATTTTTTATTATGAATATGCCCATATCAGGTTTCATCATTCTATACTTTTTCTTCAGTTCTTTCTTCCTGTCCATATATTAGTACCCCATTTCTTTAAGTATTCTTGACAAGACTCTCAAGCGCTCACTAATAAGCTCATCATCTTCACTTAAAGCCTGTCGAAATAGTTTAATATCCTCATCTATTTTATCATTATCTGTACATACAGATACAGTCATAGCATCTCCTTGTAAACCTACCCTATCTATAATGGGATTCTCTTCATCATACAGTTTCTGATATCTATAAGCTTTTTCCTGGAAATAATGTTTAGCTCTACAAACAAGAATAGCTAAATCCAAAACTCTATGAAGAGGTAGTTCTTCTGATTGTCTGGACCATTTCTCTCCAGAATGTCTCCAAACTTTAGCAGAAATCTCTACCTTTCCCCTATCATTCCATTGGGCCAATCCTAGAGAAAGGCCTTTAGCATCTGTATTGTAAGCATATCTACCATCTATATTTTCATAGTTCTCCGATACAATAACTGGTTTATGTTTTAATGTTGTAGGTATCTTCATAGGAATCCTCCTCGTTTTACTTTACTCATTTAGTTGTTTACTAAATTACTAAATTACTAATTTACTAATAAATTATAGTTTATGTTTACTATAAAGTCAACAAAATTTAAAGCACTAAAAGGTATCTTAAGAGTCAACTAAAATTATTATAAAATATTAAAAAATATCTTAATCTATAGTGTCAATAACCTGTGAAAATGTCACCTAAAAAATCATGATTTTATTCTATGA